>Ga0209189_1000403_pt1 | contig 36328 bp, 25 predicted proteins | sample C_130820_EF_Meta_FD_187308 | JGI IMG/M metagenome (GOLD analysis project Ga0209189, IMG submission 187308) | Freshwater microbial communities from Lake Croche, Canada to study carbon cycling - C_130820_EF_MetaG (SPAdes) (version 3) | ecosystem: Environmental > Aquatic > Freshwater > Lake...
CCGGGGCGGCATCAACATCCGCCGTGGCAGCTTCAACACGGTGACGGAGAACATCGTCCTCGGCCAGGGCCTGGACCGGGCCCACGGGCTGCGGATGTCCGGCCAGCAGAATGTCGTCACCGACAACTTCGTGAGCGGCTGCGACTTCGGGATCGCGATCTCGGCCGGCGAGTACGTGAAGACGGCCCTGACGCCAAACTACAAGCCGCATGCGGCCGAGGAGGGTTCCAGCAAGACCCGCACGGCGGTCTATCCGCAGGTGGTGGGGCTCACGCTCAGAGGCAACGTGCTCGTGGGCAACTCGGAGGAGGATCTCGAGGTGGGCCGGGCGTATCTCGACGAGTGGCCCGCCGCGCAGATGACGCTGCTCCCCGAGGACTGCGTGATCGAGAACAACCGCTTCGTGCGGCCGCAGGGCGGGGCTTCGGTGATCGGCGAACTGCAGAAGAACGAGCCGCCGTTCGCCCAGTTCAAGTTCAAGCCAAACCGCTACGCGGGCAACGTGATCCTCGGCGGCAAAGTGAAGTATGGGCCGGCGGAGGCGGGCTTCGACGTGCGGCCGCTGCCCGACGGCTGGACGGCGGAGCAGGAAAAGATGCCGGGCCGGCCGCTCACGGCCGACGACGTCGGCCCGCCGTGGGTGGTGGCGCTCCGGCAGGCGGGCGGGTTTACCGTGGAGGATGCCGCAGCGGAGCCGGCCGCGGCTCCTAAAAAGGACGGCGAGACGAAGGCGGAGAAGAAGGCCCGGAAGGCCCGGGAAAAGGCGGCGGGGAAGTAGCCCAATTGTGTCGGGGGAGCATGTCGCGGTCGATGAGCGGGATCCGCACGTTTGCGTCCACCGAAAACCGACTGTTCTTCCAGCGAACGAATCCGGAAGCCTGCGCTCATTGAGCGTTGTTCGTATCCGCCGCCTTCTTCATCGCCCGGTTGGCTTTGCGCTTGGCGGCCTTGTCGTCGGCTGCAGGGGACGCTGGCATCTTGGAGTCTGGTTCTTCGCCGGCTTCGGTGGCGAGGCCCCCCGACTTGTCGAGCACCGGGTAGTTCTTCACGGCTTCGGCGAGTTTGGCGGGGCTTTCGCGGGCATCGAACGCCGCCAGGCAGTGGTCGTGCGTCTCGGTCATCCATTGCCGGAGGCGATCCTGATATTTTTTCACCAGAGCCTGATGCTTGGGATCGTGGATGAGGTTGTTCGTGCACCCGGGATCCTTGTCGAGGTCGTAGAATTCCTGCGGCACACGGAATCGGAACATCTCCACCCGCGCCTGGATGGCGGGATCGGTTTTTCCGATCTTCTCCATCGCAGCGAAGGTCAGGCCCTCGTTGTTGTTCTTGTACTTGAACTTGCCGTCGGAGAAGGCGTTGAAGATGTAGCCATAGTGCGCGTCCTGGATGCACCGCATCGGCTTGGGTGGGCCGCCGATGGTGTAGTCGACCTGGGTGAAGACGTAGTCGCGGCCGCTCTGCTCGCCGCCTTTGAAAAGGGGAATCATGGACACTCCGTCGAGTCCAGCAGGAATCGGCAGGCCCGCTGCTTCCATGAAAGTCGCGAAGAAATCGACCTCGGAGACGAAGTGCGTCGTGTCCACCGAGCCAGGTTTGATGACGTCTGGCCAGCGAAACAGCATGGGCGTGCGATTGCTGGCGAGATAGGTATTGGCCTTGGCGAAGGGGAAGGCCGAGCCGTTGTCGGTGATGAACACGACGAGCGTGCGGCTGGCGAGCCCGGAGTCGTCGAGTGCCTGGAGGACGCGTCCCACCGTGTCGTCGAGACGACGGACGGAATTGAAGTAATGGGCGTATTCCGCGCGAACCTCCGGCAGGTCTGGGAGATAGTTGGGGACGACCATCTCCTCGGGCTTGAACAGCCGCGACGGAACCTCTTCCCCGTTCTTGCCGCGTTTGGAGGGGTCGTAGAACGGCCGATGCGGGTCGTGGGAGTTGACCATGAAATAGAAGGGCTTGTTTTCCGCCTTGCAGCGGGCGAAAAACTCTCGCGAGAAGTCGTGATACTTGGTCGGGCTGCGCCCCGCCCCGAGATCCCGGTAGTCCTGGACGTAATCCCACTTGAAGGCCGCGTCGGGAGTGGAATGGCTCACCTTGCCGAGAACACCCGTGAGATACCCGGCTTTCTGGAAGGTGCCGAACACCGTCGGGATCGGCTTGGTGAGCTTGTTGAATCCGAACAGCCCGCTGTTATGGCCGTAGCGTCCCGTGGCGATGATGCTGCGGCTCGGGCAACAGATGGCATTGTTGACGAAGCCATGCTGAAAACTGAGGCCCTGGGCAGCGAGCCTGCTCAGGTTCGGCGTGACGCCGGGAACCTTGCCATCCAGGAAGTCCATCGCCTCATATCCGAGATCGTCGGCGGTGATGAGCAGGACGTTGAGCGGCGGTTCGGCGGCGTGGAGCACGGCGCACGACAGCAGGGATGCGACGAGAATGAGGAAAAGTTTCATCGTTGGTGTGCACGAGAGGGGAGCATTGGAAGGGTCACTGGGTCATGCGCGGACGTTCCCAGTCTTTGTAGTTACGCTTGGCGTCGCGAGCCTCGTCGGTCTTCTCCGGTTTCTCCACGCGGACCTCGGGATCGTTGGGATCAAAGAGCGGCCAGGTGTCAGTCCGGAAGGGCGATGCGGGAAGTCCCTCCTTGTTGTAGAGCAGATTGCGCTGCGAGGGATTCATTGCCCAGGCGTACCGGACCGCAACGGGATTCGGCACCTGCTTGGAGGAAACGATGATCCTGTCGCCCGCGATCTCGGCGTCCCCCCAATACCACTTCTTGTCCGGTCCGGCGATGGCGAAGGCGTCGAGTTTACCGGGCTTGGCTGCCATCATTCCTGTGCCGATACAGTCGAAATCGAGGGCGATCTTCCCGCCTTCGATCTTCTGGCCGAGGTAGCGCGGGCCGCAGGGGACGATGTCCTTACCGTAGGCCTCCTTGAGCGCGAGATAGGCGTGGCGGATGCCGATCGGCTTCTTGTTCTGAGGGTGCAGGGCGACGGGGTCGCCGCAATCGATGCTGACGGCCATGCCGGTATGTGGCATCTCTTGGCTGACAAGTCGCATGGCTTCACGATTGACCGCCCACGTGGCCTCGACGCCCTCGACGGGCTGCGTTTGCGGCGATTCCCAACTGGGCAGCTGTGTGAAGAAAAACGGAAATTCCTTGGAGACGTTGCCGCCGGAGAGCTCGTGCCACGAAGAGCGGTAGTAGCCGATGAGCCGCTTGAGCTGCTCACCGTAGGCGACGGCCTGAGGCGCGGTCTTGGAGTTGCGCTCGCCCTGATACCAGATGGCGCCTTTGATCCCGTATGGACGCACGGGATAGATCATGACATTGAAGATGTGGGCCGGATATTGATGGCCAAGGTCGGCGGGCTTCGTGATCGTGGGAGGCTGAAGCGCCCGGGCCTTGTTCTTCATGGTCTCGCCCGTGGCCACCCTGGCGTTGTACTCGGCGAGTTCGCTTTCGAACCGCTCGAGCGACTTTTCGCGGCTTTCGCCCTTGCCGTCCCGTTGCCGCTCGGCGCTGCGATCTATGTCGGCCTTCTGCGCCTGCGACTGCGCGATGTCCTGCTGCACCTCCCATGGCATCCAGCCTTCGATCGGCGTGCCTGCGTAGGACTGCTGAATGATGCCGACGGGGACATCGAGCGCGAGATGGAGCTTCTTGCCGAAGTTATACGCCACCACGGACGTCTCGGCCGCGGACTCCGGGGTGCAGGGCTTCCATTGGTCGAGGAGATCGCGTTTCTCCTCGAGCGGCTCATGCCAGTGCTCACGGGCGGACTTGAAGATGCGGTAGTTCGGCAGGTTGACGGTCGCCTCCAGCTCCGCCTCAGCGGAATTACCGGTGGACCAGCCCATGTTGGACTGCCCGGCGCAGAGCCATACTTCGCCGATCGCCACATCCTTGATCTCGATGGTTTTTGACCCGGCGATCTTCAGTGAATGTCCCGTGCCGAACGCTGGTGTTTCCAGTAACACCTTCCACTTGCCGTCCGCGCCGGCCTGTGTCGAGGCCGAGGCACCCCAGGACGCCGTCACGCTGACGTGTTGTTTCGGGGTGTCCCAGCCCCAGATCGCATTCTTCATGTTCTGCTGAAGAATCATGTGGTCGCCGAACAGGCTCGGCAGGCGCAGGCCCGTCTTGGCCGGAATCGCGGTTCCCGCCGGGGCGTTGACGACAGGCGCGGCGTCGGCGGCCTTGCGACGGGCTGCTCGCTTGGAGGCTTTGTCGTCCTCCGCCGCTGCCATGGACGACACACACAAGAGGAGTATCAGCGGGAACTTTGCCAGCGTTTTCATGGGTTGGTCCAAGGTATGAATCCGAGAAGACCCCGGTATGGTCCAGAGTATCACCTGCGCTCCTTTGCCACGAATGCCGGAATGATCCGTTGCGGCAGGGTCTTGAGCATGTCGCCCATGCCCTTGTTGTGGGACGTAATGACCACGACCAGGTCGAGCTCGGGAAACACGAAGATGAACTGCCCGCCTGCGCCGCGGCCTTGGAAGCTGTGATAGTTTTTTCCGCCGACGGTGAAATCATCGACCCACCAGAAGAAGCCGTAGTGTTTGTTGATCCGGCTCGGCGTGGTCGCCCGCTCGATGTAGACCTCGGGGATGAGTTGTTCCCCCTTCCACTTGCCTTTGTTCAGGATGAGCTGGCCAAACTTGAGCATATCACGGGACAGCATGCTGCTGCCGGCGGCAGACTTCGGCAGGCCGCTGGTGGCATGCTCCCAATGATACTGAGTGATATCGAGGCGCCCGAGCAGCTCTGTCTTGATGAACTCCTCCGCGCCGCGGGGAGCGACGGCGTTCACGACCTGCATGGCAATGGCCGTGTCCGGCTCCTGATACTTGAATTCACGCGGATAGGGCGGAATCGGGTCACTGTATTGCAGATAGGCCTGCAGCTCGCCCAGCCCCTTGAGCTGCGCGGGCTTCTTCATCAGGTCCTTCTCCTTCGCGAGCCGGATGCCAGATCCCATCTGCATGGCCTGCGCGAGGGTGATCGTGTCAGCGCCCGCCACCAGTTTCGTTGTGTCGAGTTTCTTGAGGAACGAGATCGCGGGTTGGTCGAGGTCTTCCATCGTCAGGAGGCCGAGCTGGATCGCGCGACCCACGGCCAGCGACGTGTAAGACTTCGTGATCGACATCTGGTAGTGCGGAAAGTTGGCGCGGCCGCGGCGGTAGTAGGATTCGAAGAGCAGTTTGCCGCGGTAGCCGATCAGCATGCTGTCCACCTGGCCCGACTTTTCGTCGTTCGCCGCCGCCAGTTCCGTGGCGAAGGCCTCGACCAGCGCCAGGTCGCCGCCATCAACGCCGAGCCTGCCCACCACCAGCCCGTCCGGTTTGTCCTCCGGCGCGAAGGTGACATAGGGCTCTTCGAGGTCCGGCAGCTTGGCTTCCAGTTGGTACAGCTTGTCCTTCACATTCAACCCCGGCACCTCTGGGGCGAGGCCGTTGCTCGGCTGATCGGCGCGGAGCGACAGGGAGCCGGTCAACAGGCCGAGGGTCAATAGGAACGGGAGCGGGCGAATCCGTTTCATCACGATCGGCCGCCTCGAGTCGAGAAGTTGTCCATTCCTTCCTGCTTCCTGCTTTCCCAGCCGATCGCCTTCAGCATCGGGGTGATCTCGGGGTTCGCCATGAACATGCGCCAGCACAGACCCGTGCGGGCGTTCTCGATCATGGCGATGATCGGCCCCTGGTCGATGGCCAGGTATTCATCGGCATACCAGTCGCGATCGAGGTTGAAGGCGTCCCTGAAACCGAACTCACCCCACAGACGCTTGCCGTGCGCATGGTAGAGGTTCTTGAGACACGCGAGCGATTCTTCGGGCGCGTACGGCATGGCGCTCAGGGCGGCGGTGGGCGCGATGGTGCCATTGTCGCTCGGTCCAGGAGCGCTGTTGTGGTATTTGTCGGGCGACATACTGGAAGTGAGCCCCCACTGCGATTCGCCATAGCCCTCGTGTTTGCCCGGATTCTCGATCGCGTAGGCCCGCTGGATCAGCGTGGCATTGCGGTTGTTCTCGAAGTAGTCGCAGAAGCGGTCGCGCCTGTTGCGGGGATCGAAGCCGACGAAGGAATATTGCGTGAGGAACAGGGGGCCGCCCATCGGCTGGCGCCCGACGAATTGCGTGAACCCGTAATACTGGCGGCGGTGGGCGTAGTTTTTCGACCGGGCCCAGCCTTTGTAGTAGCAGTCTGCCGGGATCGGATGCGTGGGGGATGCGATGGCCAACAGGTAGGTGATCATGGCTTCATTCCAGCCGGCCACGGACAGGTTTTTCTCCCAGCCGAACTCTGGCGACCAGTGCCAGAGGAGCGTCTTGCTATCGGGCGATTTGAGGAACCAGTCCCATTCCACTGCCTCCCACAGCCGGGTGGCCAGCTTCCGGATATCGGCTTCGGCGCGGTCAGCCCGATCGAAGTATTGCCGCACGGCGAGCACCCCTTGCATGAGGAGCGCGGTCTCGACGATGTCCGCGCCGTTGTCTTTGGGCGAGAACGGCAGCGTTTTCCCCGTGGCCCCGTGAATCCAATGCGGGAAGGCTCCGTGATAGCGAGCCACCTTTTCCTCCAGGAAGTTCAGGATCGTGGCCACCCGCTCCGCCACGGCCGTCCGCGGGGCGAAGCCCCGCTCCGCGCCCACGATCAGCGCGAACAAGCCGAAGCCTGTGCCACCGGTCGCGCACGTCGCGCCATAGTTCGACCGCTCGCGGATCAGCCCGCTGTCGGGATGCGCGTAGTCCCAGAAGTAGCGAAAGGTGGCCTCTTGCACCGAGGATAAAAGCTCTGCGTCCGTCATGCCGCGACTGGTGGCGGTGACCGTGGCGGATGATGCCCCCGGCTTCCCCTTGGACAAGAGGCGCGTGACTCGATACCAGTAGGTGCGATCGTTCTCCCCGATAAAGTCGCTGTAAACAGTCCCGCGGTGATTCGCTGCGATGGAGACAAAGGGCCCCTCGGGCCGATCCGCGCGCTCGACGGCGAATCGTTCCCTCCCGGTGTCTCCAGGCGGCCACTGGAGGTCGATGCGGCTGTCATGTCCCTTGGCCGTGAGCGCTTGAAGGGCATTGTCGCGGCTCGGTGGTGCGCCGTCGGCTGCCTGCGCGAGCATGCCTGACAGAATGAAGATGCAGCACCGTGCACAAGCCCGGAGCATCGACGGCGCTCGCGCCAGCGCCTCCGCGACGGAACAATCTGTGGACACGCCGAACACCCACACCTCATTTCGACTTGGCGGGCCGGCGCTTCTTCTTGACGACCAGCTCCGGCGGGTCCGGGATTTGATACTGCGCCTTGAGCGCGGCCAGCCGAACCTTGAGTCGCTCCACGTCCGCGGCGTAGGCGGGGAGGTCGTAGCCGTTGTGCAGTTCGTTGGGGTCGGCCTTGAGGTCGTAAAACTCCCAGGCTTCGTAGTCGTAGAAGGAGATCAACTTGTAGCGGTCGTCGCGCACGCCCATGTGCCGCGGCATGTTGTATTCGCCGCGGACCTCGGGCGTGCCACCGTCGTAGTAGGTGTAGAGCACGTCCTTTCGCCAGCCGCTGGGGACGTCGCCGCCGAAAAGGGGCTGGAGGGGCCGGCCGTGGACCTCGTTCGGGACGGCGAGTCCGGCCGCGGCGAGCAACGTCGGAGCCAGGTCGATGTTTTGTACGAGCGCATCCACGCGTGTGCCGGGCGCGATTTTGCCCGGCCAGCGGACCAACAGCGGGCATTTGAAGCTTTCCTCGTACATCCAGCGTTTTTCCGCCCAGCCGTGCTCTCCGGTGAAGAATCCCTGATCGGAGCAGTAGATGACGATGGTGTTCTGACTGAGGCCTGCGGCATCGAGGTAGGCCAGGATGCGCCCCACGTTCCTGTCGAGGCCGTCCACGCAGCGGACGGTGTCGGCGATGTAACGCTGATACGCGTAACGGATGAAGTCATCGCCCGTGAGCTTTCCGGCGGCCTTGAGCCGACGGTATTCGAGGTTTTGCGGATCGTAGACCCGATGCCATGCGTCGCGCTGTGCGGGAGTCATGTCCTCGAGGAAGTGCGGCATCTTCTCCGGGTTCGCGGCGAGCTCTTCCCGAGTCGGGCCGATGTTGAGCCCGGCGCCATCCATGCCGCTGAGCTTCATCCAGGTCTTCGCCACGAACGGCTGCCGCGTGGAGTAGTCGTCGAAGAGCGTGGCCGGCTCCGGGAAGGCCACCCCGTCATACGACTGCATGTCTTCGAGGGCGGGCGTTCGCGGAACATGCGGAGCCTTGAATTGAGCGCACAGGAGAAAGGGTTTCGAGGCGTCCCGCTTGTTCAGCCAGTCGATGGACTTTTCGGTGATGATGTCGGTCGAGTAGCCCTCGCTCTTCGATGGGCCGGCAGGGCTCAGAAATTCCGGGTTGTAGTAAGAGCCCTGGCCGCCGCTGCCGGTGAGCACGTCCCAGTGCTGAAACTCATCCGTCGGGTTGCCCTTCAAGTGCCATTTGCCGATGAGGGCCGTCTGATATCCGGCCTTGCCCAGTTCCCGAGAATAGACCCATTGTTTGCCGTTCCAGGTGGAACTGTTGCCGAGCACGCCGTTGGCCGCGCTGTGTTTGCCGGTCATGATCGAGGCGCGGCTTGGGCAGCAGATGGAGTTGCCGACGAACGCGCGGGTAAAGAGGGCGCCCTCCGCTGCGATCCGGTCGAGGTGCGGCGTCTTGTTGATGGACCCTTCATAGGCTCCGATGGTCCGGAGCGCATGGTCGTCGCTGAAGAGGAAGAGGATGTTGGGCCTGGTCGGCTCGGCAGCCGCCGCCGCCAGCGGGGCGAGCAACAGGGCGGCGAGGAAAGTGATCGTTTGCTTCATCGCTGCGCGGCCCCCCTGCGGGCTTGCTTCCTCACCACCGCCAAAGTGGTTGGTTACGACGGTATTGTATGCCGTGTCGGCCCGCAATGCATCGACCAGCCTGCGCGCGGCTCACGGAGATGCTCACGCCGGGGCGGCCGCCCCCGAGCGGACCCGTTGCGGCCGCCTCAAGCCGGACGCTACAACTAACGAGTAGAGGGCGGGGTTGAGGGGTCATCCGGAAACGCCAAAAGATGCCTACGATTGACTATTCGCCTGCACGCTGCCGGGCGTTTACACTCGTCGAATTGCTCGTCGTGATCGCCATCATTGGCGTGCTCATCGGGCTTTTGCTGCCGGCGGTGCAGACGGCACGGGAATCGGCCCGGCGGTCGAGTTGCACGAACAACCTCAAGCAGATCGGCACGGCGTTCCACAACCACGAGGCGGCGAAGAAGCGGCTGCCCGCCGGGCACCAGATGCAGTCGAGTGGTTCGGCGCAGCCCAGCTGGGGCTGGGCCGTATTCATTCTGCCGTACGCCGAGCAAATCGGGATCTACGACACGCTGCTGAGTTCCTCGACCACAACACCACAGGCCTGCATCGCAAAACTGAAGGCCTCGCTGACCGACCCCGTGTCGGTCGCCATGCAGACGAAGATCGCGATGTATCGCTGCGCCTCGGACAACACCTCCGACCTGAACAAGCTCGAGGATTTCGGGCCACCCTCGCTGCTTGCTTGTGCAACCGGCACCCACCCGGCCGTTGCGACGTCGAATTACGTCGGTTCCTGCGGCTCAAAAATAGTTTCGGGAACGACGCTCAAGCCGCAAGACGACACCGATCCGGGCGGGGTGCTTTTTGGCTGCAGGGATACGAGCCTTGGCATTCAGTACCGAAACATCACGGACGGACTGAGCAAGACGTTTCTCGTCGGTGAGCGCTGTGGCGCGCAGAGTCTGGCAGAATTGCAGGCGGGCTTGCTGGCGGGCAATTGTCCAGGGCAATACGCCGCCGTCTGGCTCGGGCACGGGAGGTCGAGCAACTCTGGCACAAACTCCGCGGGCAGGCTCTATGGCCGGACGGATAACTTCATCAACCTCTTCGCCACCAGTCAAACCTTTGGTATCGGCCTGTATTTCAGCAGCCGCCATCGTGGTGGCGCGCAGTTTCTCAGGTGTGACGGATCGGTTGCTTTTTTTAACGAAACCACCGATCCGACCACCATTCTCTACTACTTCGGCGTTCGCGACGACGGCCAGGCCGTGGACCTGCCGTGACGCCGTCAGCCTCCTCATCGCCCGCCGCACAAGACAGGCTGTGTGATCGGGACGGAGCGTTGCACCTCCGGATTCTCCGGGTCGGCCGGCCCGGCCGAGGCCCGGTGCCGCTGGGATGCATCCCAGCCCGCTGCCCAAAAAGCCCGCAAAATGCGCTGTTTTCCAGAAGGCACGGGGGGAAAATTTTTCCTCCCCAAAATCTTGCGGAGGCATAAGCGGCGATTGTATACTGCTGAGCAGCAGGGTCATAGATGGCGTTTGGGTGCAAGGGGATGCCGGTTCGCGGGAGACATGACATGACTGCAAAGAGTACGAGTCGAATGCTCTGGCGTGGGCAGCGCTCGATAGGACCGATCGCGCGACGCGTCGCCATCATCGCCGCGATTGTATTCGCGTCGCAGGCATCCGCGGCGCATGCGGCGACGTGGTGGTTCACGACGGGCTCTTACAGCACGAGTGCTTCCGGCACCGCGGCCTTGTGGTCCACGCTGACCAACTGGAACTCGCTTGCCAACGGCACCGGCACCGCCGCGGGAGCCGTTCCCGGCTCAGGGGACGATGTTGTCTTCAATATCACCGGGGCCAATTCAGTCAGCGGCACCTACGGACTCCAAGGTAACCGCACGGTGAATTCGCTCACGGTCAACTCGTCCGGTGCTTCTCTTTTAACGAGAAGTTCCACCACGAATACTGCGGCTGTCGATCTGACCGTCGGCAGCGGTGGCATTACGCTGGGGCTCAACGCCGGCCCTGTGATCTTCTCCGGCACCACGCTCACGAACCAAAAAGTCAACGTGCACGCGGGCGGCTCGAGTCTGCCGATCACGAACAACTCGAGTTCGAATCTCACGTTCGAGCGGCAGATCGACAACACGGCCGCGTCGGGCACCTCCACGATCACGTTTTCCACGAACGGCGCAGGCGGCATCACCCAAATCGGTGGAATCAGTAACGGCACGAATGCCACGACCGCAGTCGTCATAAACTCGACCGGCTCCGGAACGACGACGTTGTCGACATCGGGTAACTATTCGGGTGGCACCACGCTCACCGCAGGCAATTTGGCAGCAACGAACAACGGCACGCTCGGCACCGGGGCATTCGTGGTCAACGGCGGCGCCGTGACCATGTCGGGCGGGGCGCAAACCGTGTCTTCGATTACTGTCAACGGCGGGAGTCTTGTGGCATCAACGGTGAACACGCTGGGCTCGGGGCCTTTGAGCGTGAACGGCGGGTCCGTTACTGTGTCCGCCTCCAACAGCGCCTCGTCCGTGACGATCACGGGCGGCGCCGTCTACATGAACGATTCCAACGGGCTCGGCGCGGGCACGGTCACGATCAGCGGCGGCAGTATTCAGAGCAACACGAACACCCGCGTGCTCGCAAACGCCGTCTCGGTGGGCGGCAATTTCCAGCTTGGCGGGAACAGCGCGGCGATCACGCTTTCCGGCCCGATCAGCCTCGGCGGCGCCGTGCGGACGATCACGTTTTTCAATAGCGCCACGCTCAGCGGCACGATCTCCAACGGCGGGCTCGTGGCGGCGGCCAACACATCCGGCAAGACGTTGACGGTGTCCAACGCCAACTCCTATTCCCTCGGCACGACGCTCGACACCAGTTTTGCGGGCAGCACGCTGGCTATCGGCAACGCTAGCGCGCTGGGCACGGGCCCGCTCGCCGTGAACGCAGGCACGGTCGACCTGAAGGGCAACAGTCTCTCGATCGGCACCCTCAGCGGCTCGTCGAGCGCTGTGATCACGAGCAGCACTGCGGGCGTGGTGACGCTCACCACGACCGCGGGTTCGGATTCGACGTACGCGGGTTCGATCGGCAACGGCTCCGGCACGGTCGCCCTCGTGAAGGCCGGTGCCGGCACGCTCACGCTCACCGGATCGAGCAACTTCTCCGGCGGCGCGACGATCAATGCCGGCGGCATCTCCGCGGGTAATGCCAACGCCCTCGGGACCGGCGCGGTCACGCTCGCCACCGGCGCAGCCCTCGGGGTCACAAACGGCACGCTTTCGATTGGCGCCCTCACGACCAACGGCAGCTCGACGATTTCGCTCTCCGCGCTGTCGAACGGGATCGCGTCAACGGGAGCCCTGAACTTTCAGAGCACCGGCAATTCAATTTCCATCGGCGGAGCCTCGGCGGCGGGCACCTACACCCTCGTGTCGGGTGCCTCACTCACCGGCACGTCGGGCCTGTCGCTCACCGGCAACGCCGTCGGCGGCAGCACGATCCCGCTCGGAACTTCCTCGCAGGTGGGACGCAACACGTACCAGTTCACCTCGACCGCCAGTGCTCTGCAGCTGATTGTCTCTGCCAACGTGTTCAACCTGACGTGGGATCCTGCCGTGTCGAGCGCGGCCTGGAGTTCGGCGAACTGGCTCGTGAGCGGAACCGGAACCGGCGTCGCCTTTACGGACGGCGACAACGTGACGCTCGGCTCGGCCGCGACGATCTCCGTGGACACGGCTGTGGCTCCCGGCTCGATGACGATCAACAATCCCACCGGCTCGCTCGCCTTGACGGGAGCGGGGGCCATCACGGCGTCGACGTTCACGAAGTCGGGCGCCGGTGCGGCCACCGTAGCCGGCGGGCTGACGTCGTCGAACGCGGCTTCCGTGAGCGCCGGTTCGCTCACCACCAATGGCGCGTTCTCCGTGACAGCCGGCGGTCTCAATGTGAACGGTGGTTCGCTCACGACCAACGGTGCGTTCACCGTGACGGCGGGTGGCCTGAACGTGAGCGGTGGAGCCTTCAGCGGGAACGGCACCACGACGATCTCGGCCGGAGGGCTGAACGTATCGGGAGGGTCGGCCACGCTCGCCGCGGCGAGTTCGATATCGGGCGGCGTCACGGTGACCGGCGGCACCGCGGCCTTGAACGCGGCCAACACGATCAGTGGGGCCGTCTCGGTATCCGGGGGCGGCAGGCTGTCGCTCGGCAACGTCGGCGGAGCCGGTTCGGGCAGTCTTTCGCTCAACAACGGCACGCTCGCATCGACGGTCGCATCCGGCACCCTGGCCAACGCGATCGCGCTGGGCAGCGGCGGCGGCACACTCGCGGGCGACAACTCGCTCACCCTCACCGGCGCGATCACGGGTCCGGGCGCACTCACGAAGACCGGCGCCGGCGAGTTTGTCGTCACGGGAGCGGTCGGTACGAGCAGCACGGGCGTTGCGCTCTCTGTGGGTGCGGGCTCCTCGCTCCGTCTATCGGGCGGCAGCAAGTGGCTCTCCGGGACGGCGACGGGCACGGTAGACGGCACGCTCACGCTCGACAACGCGAGTCTCATCGTCAAGACGGGCACGATCACCCCGATCACCGTTCTCACGGGCACAGGCACGATTGCCCTCGTCGGCGCAAACACGATCACGGGCACGACGAACCTGACGTCGACGATCGCCACGCAGATCTCCGGCACGGGAAGTCTGTCCTTCGGTGCGTCGCCTTCCGGTAACGGCGGCGCCAGCACCTACGTGACGCTCTCCGGCAACAACAGCTACTCGGGCGGGACGACGCTGAATCAAAACGCGGGCATGGGCAGTGCGACGGCCTTCGGCACCGGGCTGATTACCGCGACCCGGACCGACAGCCAGTCCCGGATCAACAACGTGAGTGGCGGTCCGTTGGTGCTTGCGAATCCCGTGAGCACCGGCGCCGGCAACGTGTTCTCCATGTCGGGATCTCCGATCCAGCTCACCGGCACGATCACGGGTAGTGGCATCGTGCGGTCGAGCTTGGGAGGCACGATCGACCTCACGCAGCAGTCCGCCGCGACGATGCAGAACACGGGCAGCGTCGACATCGGAAACGGCGGCACGGTGTGGACGACCGCCGCGGCCAACTTCGGCAGCAACGCTTCGATTCTGTTCAGCGGCACCAGCGCGACGCTGCTCGCGAAGGGCAACACGGGCACCATCTCCCAAAACATCACGGTCGGCGCCGTTGGCAACCCCGCCAACTGCAACGCCAATATCGATACCGGCGTCTATGACGTGACGCTCTCCGGCGTGATCGCCAACCTGAACAGCGGCACCGGCGGCGGCCTGGTGAAGCTGGGCAGCGGCATGCTGACGGTCTCCAATGCCAACACCTACACCGGCGCCACGACCGTGTCGGCCGGCCGACTCGCCGTGAACGGTTCGCTCGATGCGGCCAGCGCCGTGACGGTGCTCGCCGGGGCGACGCTCGGCGGCTCCGGAACGGTGGGCGGCGTGACGACCGTGGCCGGCATCCTGGCCCCGGGCAACAGCATCGGCACGCTCAGCGTGACCAACGATGTCACCTGGAAGGGGTCGGCGGCCGCTGGTTCGACCACGGATTGGCTCTTCGAACTCGGCACGTCCGGCACGAGCGACCTGCTCGCGATCACGGGAGGCACCAGTGATTTCCTCAAGGACACGACCAACGGCAGCGTGTTCCGTTTCGACTTCGGTGGCAGCAGCCAGCAGGGCACCTACACGCTCGTCAGCTGGGGCGGCATCACGAACTTCTCGGCCGGCGACTTCAGTTACACGGGCTTGGCCAATGGCAACACGGCCTCGTTCAGCGTCGACAGCGGCAGTCTGAGCGTCGTGGTTGTGCCTGAGCCGACGTCGCTCGTCCTGCTCGGCATCGGTGCCGCGGGCCTTGTCGCAGCCCGGCGCCGCCTCCGCTGCTGCCGCTGAGTGCCGCCCGCACGCAGGGCGGTGTTCGATCGCCGGGACAGGCTACACTAGCCGCTCCTCGGCGGGGACGCTACGGATGGACATAGCGACGGTCTCCGTCATCGCCCTCGTGGCCGTCGTCGCGCTCAGCTGCGTCACGAATGCCAACGTCGGGCTGATGGCGATGTCGCTGGCCTGGCTGATCGGTGCATACGTCGCCCCGGCGTTTGGCCACGCGTTCACGGCGAAGACGGTGGCCGGCTGGTTTCCCGTGGATCTCTTCGTGACACTCGCCGGGGTCACGCTGCTCTTCTCGATCGCCCGCAACAACGGCACGCTCGGCCTCGTGACGCAGGCCGCCGAACGCCTCTGCCGGTCGCAGCCCCGGGCCCTGCCGCCGCTCTTCTTCTTGCTGGCGACGGCGGTCTCGGCGGCGGGGGCGGGGAACGTGCCGACCGCGGCACTTCTGGCGGCGCCCGCGATGCTCGCCGCCTCGCGGCTCGGGCTCTCGGCGCTCGTCATGATGCTGATGGTGGGGCACGGGGCGATCGCCGGCACGCTGTCTCCCGTGAGCCCGATGGGCGTGATCGCCGATGAGAAACTCTCAGCCATGGGGCTGCCCGGCCACGAGGGCTACACGTTCGGCATGAACCTGCTCGTGAATGCAATCGTGGTGGCGGTGGGATACGTGGCCCTGCGGGGCTGGCGGATCGACCAACAGGCAGCCCAGGCGGGGCAGGCCCACGCGGCCGCGGTCGGACCGGGGGTCGGCGGTCGGCCCGACTGGCGTCACCTGTTCACGCTCGGGCTTCTTGCTTGCGTGATCGTCGGGGCGGTGTTTCTCGGGATCCACATCGGCCTCGCCTCGCTGGCGGCGGCGACGCTCCTGCTCCTCGCCGGGGCGGGCGACGAGCGGGCGGCGCTCAAGGAGATGCCCTGGAGCGTGATTCTGATGGTCTGCGGGATGAGCGTGCTCGTCACGCTCTGCGAGAAGACCGGCGGCCTCGACATCTTCAGCCGCTGGATCGCGGCCTGTGCGACGCCGCAGACGCTCACGGCCTGGCTCGCCGGCCTCACGGGCCTCGTGTCGGTGTTTTCGAGCACGTCGGGTGTCGTGCTGCCCACGTTTCTGCCGGTCGTGCCCGACGTGCTCGGGCATCTCGGGGTCGAGCCGAGCCCCGAGCGAATGCTCGCTGCGGCCACCGCGATCAACGTGGGCAGCAACATCGTCGACGTGTCGAGCGTCTCGACGATCGGCGCCCTCTGCGTGGCAGCGGTGCCCGACGAGACAAGCCGCCGCACGCTCTATCGGCAGGGGCTTCTCTGGGGTCTCGCGATGACGGTCATGGGCGCCCTCGCGTGCTGGGCCGTGCTCTAGGCGTCGCCGGATCGACAGTGAACGCGGATGCCAGCCATCCCTCACGGCGCCCCGTTGGCCCGCAATCCCATGTCAACGAGCACCTGCGTGGATGTGTCGTCGCCGAGAAATGCCACCGAACCGTCGCACATCAGGAAGTTGCAGCCGTTGGAATGGAGGCTGTTGAAGAACTTTCCGTTGTAACCGGTGTTGTTGAACACGTTCAGGGCGACGCTCGTGCTCACGCGGCCGTAGCACCGGCCCGCCCCCTCCACGCTCGAACCGTCGGTGGAACAGCCGTCACCGACCCAGACCGCCGCGAAACTCACCTTGCGGTCGCCCGGACTCTGCGCCTCGGCCTGGCTCGTCGCGCCGGAACGCTCGCCGATCAGGAACGTCTTGCTGAGGCCGTCATTGATCTGCCGAAACTGCACGCCAAGCATTCCCTTGTCCGACGTGAAGTTGCCGTTCGATGGCACGTCGTCCGTGAAGGCCTGCCTGCCGTAGAGCACGCCGCCCGGATCGGTCTTGTTCTGCGGGGCCGTGGTGCCGGTGCTTGCGACGTAATTCGACGTGGGGAGCAACGTTCCCGAGGACACCGCGAGTTGAACGACCGTCTTCCCGAAATCGGCGAGATTGTTGAAGGTCTGCGTGACGTCAGACGCACAGCGGTACATCGGGAGCGGGGTCAGCAGCGTCTTGGCCATCAGGGAGTCGGGAGTGTTTTTCAGCGTGTAGATCGCGCTGCTGAGCGTGACGAACGAGCCGGAGGTCGTGGCCTTGAACAGTTCGTTGTACATGTCGGTGCGCTCCGCATACGGGAGGATGAAAACCCCCCAGCCCCAGCCCGGGTCATTGCCGCTGCAATGCTGGTGCCCGGCGGGCAGCCGCTTCTTCGCGCTCTCGTGATTGTGGAACGCGACCCCGATCTGCTTGAGGTTGTTCGTGCACGAACTCCGGCGGGCCGATTCCCGGGCGGCCTGAACCGCCGGCAGGAGCAGGCCCACGAGCACGCCGATGATGGCGATCACCACCAGGAGTTCCACGAGCGTGAAACCGCGACGGTTTTTCAGCGTGCTATCCACGGCACCCTCCCGAGTGAATTCAGGCCCCGAAACCGGCCCCCGGGCCTTTTGTATACAAAAACTCCTCGCAGTATATGCCACGGTCCACCGGGGGCAAACCCGCGATACCGCGGTTTTTCAGCGGGCGGAGCGGCCGCCCGACAACGCCTCGGCGGCAGATGCGGACCGGGGCGCGGCTCCCGGCCTGATCCCCCAGTCCGCGAGCACGGCGTCGCCATCCGCCCCGAGTCGGGGCCAGGCGGACTCGAGGGGCGGCTTCGCCCCGTCGATTCGAAACGGCGTCCCCGCGGTCACGAGTTCGTAGCCGTCGGCGTCGTGGAGCGTGTGCCACATGTCGCGTTGCTCGAGCTGTGGATCGGCGAGCACGTGAGACAGGTCGTTGATCGGTCCACAGGGCACACCGGCCGCCCCGAGGGTCGCCAGCCACTCCGCGACCGTCTTCGTGGCCAGCCGGGCGTTGATCGCCTGCTCGAGGTGCTTCGCGTGCTCGGCCCGGTCGCGGTTGCTCGCGAGCAGGGGGTCGGCCGTCAACTCCGGCGCGCCGATCGTGCGACAGAGCGTCTGCCAGAGCTGGTCGTTGCCGGCCGCGATCACGAGCGAGCCGTCCTGCGCGCGGAACGCGGCGAACGGCGCGATCGACGGATGCCGTGTTCCGAGCGGCTCCGGCACCCGGCCCGAAACCACGAACCGGGCGATCGCGTTCTCGAGGATGCTCACCGAACAGTCGAGCATCGCCAGATCGAGGTCGGCCCCGCAGCCGGTGCGGTCGCGCTCGCGCAGGCTCGCGCAGACGCCGATCGCCGCGTAGAGACCGGCCAGAATGTCGCTGATCGACGAGCCGACCCGCGCGGGCTCGTCCGGATCGTGCCCCGTGACGCTCATCAGGCCGCTGCGGGCCTGCACGATCACGTCGTATGCCGCCTGGTCGGCATCGGGGCCGGTGCGGCCGAAGCCCGTCACCGACGTGAAAATCAGCCGCGGATTCCGCGTCCGCAGGCTCTCGCTTCCCAGTCCGAGCCGCTCCATCGTGCCGGGGCGGAAGTTTTCCACGAGCACGTCGGCCTGGTCCACGAGCGCGAGGAACGTGTCGCGGTCAGCGGGGTCCTTGAGATCGAGGGCGATGCTCCGCTTGCCCCGGTTCACGCTCGCGAAGTAGCCGCTTTCGCCACTCGGCAGAAACGGCCCGAAGTGCCGGCCGTCGTCGCCGCCGTCGGGCCGCTCCACCTTGACGACATCGGCGCCGAGGTCGGCCAGCACCATCGTGCAGAACGGGCCGGCGAGGACGCGGGTCAGGTCGAGCACCTTGATGCCGCGGAGGGGTTGGGTGGACATGGGAACTGCTTCAGGCTCCGGTTGCGGGTTCAGGGCTGCTTGAGATGCTTGTCGAGGAACGTGAACACGGGCGTCTTCACGTCGAATGCCTCGTAGTCGAGGTCGAACGTGTGGGGGGCATCGGGGATCACGATCAGCTCGTGCTCGACGCCACCGGCCGCGAGGGCCTTCGCGAACGTCTCGCTCTGGCTCACGTCAACCGTCTCGTCGCCGGTGCCATGGACGAGCAGGACCGGGGCATCGCCCCGCGTGCAATAGCTGACCGGCGAGGCCTTCCGGTAGACCTCGGGGTCCTCCTCGCGGGTCTTGAGGAACATTTTCATGTCGTGGTAGTTCAGGAGATCGACCGCTCCGTAGAAGTCCACCGCGCACTGCACGCCCGTGGGCACCGTGTCGTCACCCGGCGGTTCGAGGCCGTCGGCGGGGCCCGTCACGGCCAGCATCGACACGAGATTTCCGCCGGCCGAGCAGCCGATGGCGCCGATCCGGCCGGGATCGATGCCCAGCCGGTCGGCGTTCTGCCGGAGCCAGCGGACCGCCATCTTCGCGTCGTGGAGGCTCTGCGGCCACGTCGGCGACTTCACTCCCTTGTTCCAGAGCTTGTAGTCGATGCTCATCCCCACGTAGCCGTGGCGGGCGAGGTTCGCGCCGATGTTGACCTCGCGCCGCCGGTCCTTGTCGCCGTCGTTGAAGCCACCGCCGTGGATGACGACGACGGCGGGCAGTTTTTTCCCCGCGGGCATTTCCCTGGGAAAATAAAGATCGGCCTTCTGCTTGCGGTCCGGGGGCAGGTAGGCGACGTCGGGATCCACCCGGACATCCTCCGGGAACACGACCGCCCGCTCCTTCTTGTCGGCGCCACACGCGACGCCTCCGGCGAGCGCGGCGGCGAGGACGAGGCAAGGAACCCGCACGCGGGTCAGGGCGAGGGCAGTCATCGACGGGGCTCCTGCGGCGCGGGGGGTGCGGACCGGCTGTCGAGCGCATCGACGATGCCGTACACGCGGTTGTTGAAGGCGGTCATCTCCACGACGAGCGGCGTCCACGGCTCGTACCGGGCCGAAACGATTCCCTTGTTCGAGTCGCGATTCGAGGGGTCCACCTTCTTGTCGTCGGGATCGTTGTCGGCGTAGCGGTGCCAGTGCCAGCCGACGCAGTTCCGCGAGTCGAGGAGGCCGAGGGCGAAGTTCTGATAGAAGCGACCACGGTCCTGCTGGGTCTTCACGAGCCAGCCCGCTCCGCCCGTGTTGCCCATGCCGCTGTCGGCCCCCTTGGCGTAGTGCTCCGTGACCATGAACGGCTTTCGTGCCTCGCGGGCCCACATCGCCATCTGGTCGCGGTCCGGCGTCCAGGCCCGGTAGTAGTTCACCGAGACGATGTCGCAGTGGCGACCCGCCGCCCGGTAGACCTCGGGCAGGTCGAACACCGGCTCGTGGAGACGCACGCCCAGAAAGAGGTGGTTCGGGTCGTGCTTGCGGATCGCGGCGGCGACGATCCCGAGATAGGTGTCGAGTGCGTGCTCGAGAAAGGCGCTCCGGTCGGCGTCGCCGATCTTCCCGCCGGGCCTGCCCTTTCGCCGCTCGGCGAGCCAGGCCTTGGCGGCGCGATGGCCGGGGTCCGATTCGGGAAGCTCCAGGTAGTTTTCCAGGAGCTTGCGGCTCCACGGCATCTCGTTGTCGGAGAAGTGGCCGAGCAGCCAGGGATCGTCCCTGCCCGCGTCGAGCTGGGCGGCGTGCTCGTCGCAGAACGCGACGAACTCGGGATCGAAGATGAACGGACAGTCGTTGGGGTAGCCGACGTGGCCGGGCTTCATGAACGTGCCGCCCCGCTTCTTGCCGTAGCTCGACATGAAACTCCAGAGCCGGCATTCGCTGAGCGGTGGATCGACCTTGCGGAGCAGGTCGTGGTCGGACCAGGCGCCCGTGCCGTTGAACCCGGCGGCCCGCAGCGAGGCCGTCGTCTTCGCCGCCCACCCGGGCTCGTCGAAGAACAGTTTCTTGAGGGCTTCCCGTCCCCCCTTCGTCGGCACGGGGGCGACGGAGTTCATCCCGCGGCTGATGAACCGCCCGCCGTCGGGATCGACGAGCCACCAGCGGCCATCGATTCTCTCGGTGCGGAAGAAGCCCGACGCCTTCTCCTGCTTCGACGCCAGGCCGCCGAACCGGTCGAGCGGTGCGTCCTCGGGAATCGTCTGCAGGTCGGCGAGCGTTCGCGTCGGCCTGGCGGAAAAAGGCTTGCCCGGCTTCGAGGCTGCCTCCACCGCCTCCGACGCTTCGGCCCGCCCGGGCGCGACTCCGACGGCGAAGAGCACGAGCAGCAAACCGCTGGCGGCTCGGCGGCAGATCGCAAAACGTGGCTTCACGAACGCATCCCTCGCCGGCGCGGCCTAGCCCCGGTCCCGCTTGGCAGACCGCCGCTTCACCGGCGCGGGCGCTGCCGGAGCCTTGGCCTCGTGCATCAGGGCGAGTGATGCCACGAGATCCCCGTATCGCTCGCCCTGCACGATCACGTGGTCGCGGAGCCTCTGAGCGGCCAGTTCGCCGTCTCCCTTGGAGAGAGCCTCGACGATCCCCTGATGCTCGGAATAGGAGTTCCTGAGGCGGTTCCGCAGGCGAAGCTGCAGCCGCCGATACGGACGCAGCCGCCGTTGCAGCGACAGTGCCTGCTCGACGAGAAAGCCGTTGTGGCTCGCGGCGTAGATGAGTCGATGAAAGTCCTCGTTGTGGGCGAAGTAGTCATCGACCTTCCCCTCGTCGCGGGCCTGCTCGCACCGCTCGTGGACGGCCGCGAGCATGCGGTGCTCGTCGTCGGTCATGCGCCGGGCCGCCAACCGGCCGCACATCGCCTCGAGTTCCGCCATCACCTCGAACATCTCGCAGAGCCGGTGCGGGCTCATCTCGGCGACGATCGCCCCGCGCCTCGGCCGCAGGTCGATCATGCCCGACGAACTGAGCTGGATGAGGGTCTCCCGGATCGGTGTGCGCGACACGCCGAACTCCCGCGCGAGGGCCACCTCGTCGAGCCGCGTGCCGGGCGCGTAGGTGCCATCGACGATCCGCTCCTCGATTGTTTCGCGGACGGCATGGGAGCGCTTGGGGGCGACACGGGGGCGGGGCACGGGCGTCTCCTGCGGCGACATGGTGTGGTCGACAGGATACCGGGACGGTGACGATGCAGCGGGCGCGATCACGAAGCCTGTTTCCGAAAGAAGGCGTTTTTTCCTCCGGGAATTGTATGCAAGACGGCGGATCGATGTACATCGATCGCGCTGGGAGCGCTGAGCCGGGCAGGCTGGGTGGTCCGGGATGCAGCGAACCTTGCGATCCGGACACGCGTACACTTGTGCAGCCACGGACGGTTTCCACCACGGAGGGATGTCACATGGACGCGCACTTCAACGAGTACCTGGCGGCGATCCAGGGGATGGCCGATGCCTACGGCGCCCCGGCCCATGAACAGGCGGGGGATCAGGCGGCTTCCGGCGGGAGTGCGTGCCTCCCGAGGATCAGGCTGAGTGCCGGACCGGCGGCCATCGTCGTCACGACGCACATCAGCACGCAGGCGACGAACAGTCGCAGATCGATCAACGCCGCGTCGTAGGCCGCCGCGGCCATGACGATGCCGAGGATGCCGCGGGCATTCAGGCCGCAGCCCACCGCGAGCGACTGCCGGCTGTCCATGCCCGCGAGCCGCCCCCCGAGGAAGACCCCGCAGATCTTCCCCAGGAAGGCCACGGCCGTCACGAGGGCCACGAGCCACGGCTCGAATCCCGCGATGAAGTCGGCGCCGATCGCCATCGACACGAAGAACACCGGCGTGAACACGGCGTAGGAAAACTCCCCGATCGCCTCGAACGGCCGCGGATAGGTCCGGTGGACGTCGGCCAGCGCGATGCCGACGACGAAGGCTCCCAGGAAGGAGTGGAGCCCGAGGTGCTCCGAACCGGCGGCCCCGAGGAGCGCCAGGAGCACGATGCACGAGATGAGCGACGACGGCTGCGGCATGGTGCGGTGCACCCAGTCCATGACCGGCGGCAGAAGAAACCGGCCCGCCAGGAGGATTCCGCCCACGAACAGGAACACGGCCGCGAGGATCGCCACGCCCTGTCCCGGCGCGGTCGCATGCGGGGCGAACTCCGCGAGGATCACCGCGAACAACCCCCAGCCCACGAGGTCGTCCACGAGGGTGGCCGACATGATCGTGCGCCCGATCTCGCTCTTGAACAGGCCCATGTCCATGAGGATGCGGGCGATCACCGGGTTGGCCGACAGCGACAGGATCGACCCCATGAACAGCGCCGTCGCGAACAGGTCCTTCCGCGTCACGCCGATCACGTCGGGGAACACGTAGCACATCACGAACCCCAGCACGAGCGGCACGAGCGTGCCGATGGTCCCCACGGAGAGCGCCCTGCGGCCGATGCGGCGGAATTCGGCGAGGCTGATGTCGAGCCCGATCGTCACGATGAAGAACAGCATCCCGACGCGGGCGATCGCCGTCCGGGCCGACGCGACCGGGCCCGCTGCGGGGAACAGCCAGGCGTGGACCTCGGGGGCGAGCCGCCCGAGGATCGTCGGCCCGAGCAGGAGCCCCCCCGCAATCTCGCCGACCACCGCCGGGATGCCGATCCGCCGCGCCGCCTGCCCGAGCACGAGCGCCGTGAACAGCATCGCCGCGAGGTGGAGCGAGAGCAGCGTCCAGTCGGCCGTGGTCATGGCGGGAGTTCCGGGGACCCGGATGATAACCGCTGCGGGCGGGACGACCGGATGTCAGGAGCGGGCTGCGCGTCGAGCGATCAGGCCCGTGTCGTACACGCACCCCGCCCACGTGCCGCCGCTGGCCTGCTGGAGGATCGACCACAGGCGGGTGTCCTCCGGAAGATTCGGGTCCGGCGCGAGATCCGCACGAGTCGGTCGGCGGCTCAATGCATCCTGGGCCTCCGCGGCCGTGAAGGTGCGGGCTCCGTGACCGACGAGATCGACGCTGCCGGTCGCCATGGCCGCATCGATCACGATGGAGATCAGGTCGCCATCGACCAGCTTGCCGATCGGACCGCCGGCGAGTCCCTCCGGTGCGACGTGGCCGATGCACGCGCCGGTGGACACGCCCGAAAAGCGGGCGTCGGTGACGAGGGCCACGCGGCTGGCGAAGGGCAGCTGTTTGAGCGCCCCGGTCACCTGGTAGGTTTCCTCCATGCCGGTGCCCATCGGCCCGATGCCGGCCAGCACCACCACGTCGCCTGCGCGGATCACCCCCTGCTTGATCGCGGCCATCGCCGCCCGCTCGCTGGCGTAGACACGCGCCGGGCCGGTGTGGCGAAAGACGCGATCGGCCCCGATCACGCCGCGATCGATGGCCGTGGCCTTCACGATCGCCCCCTCCGGCGCGATCGATCCCCGCAGAAACGCCACCGTTCCGGTCAGCCCCCGCGCGGCAGCCGCGGCCGGGGGCAGGATGACGTCGTCGGGATCGACGCCGTCGGCGGCCCGGAGGAGCGCGCGAAACCGCTCCCGTCGCTCGCTCGTCGCCCACCACGCAAGTTGCTCCGCGAGCGTGCCGCCCGACACCGTGGCGGCGCCCGTGTCGAGGAGGCCGAGTCGGTCGAGGTGCAGCATCACCTCGGGCACGCCTCCTGCGAGGAACACGCGGACGGTCGGGTGATGGACCGGTCCGTTGGGCAGCACGCTCACGAGCCGGGGCGTGCGGCGGTTGATCGCGATCCAGTCGTCCACCGTGGGCCGCGGCAGTCCCGCGGCGTGGGCGATCGCGGGGATGTGCAGCAGGAGGTTCGTCGAGCCGCCGAACGCGGCGTGCACGGTCATCGCGTTGGCGATGCTCGCGGGAGTGAGCACGTCGCGGGTGGTCCTGCCGTGCGCTGCCAGGGCGACCACGGCCCGCGCCGACCGCACCGCGAGGTCGCGCCACACCGGCTGCCCGCTCGGCGCGAGAGCCGCGTGCGGCAGCGTGAGCCCGAGCGCCTCGGCGACCACCTGTGTCGTCGCCGCCGTGCCGAGGAACTGGCAGCCGCCCCCGGGCGAAGCGCACGCCCGACAGCCGAGATCGGCCGCCTCCTCCAGCGTGATCAGCCCGTGGGCGTAGCGGGTGCCGATCGTCTGGATCGCGCCCGCATCCTCGCCGCGGCGTGGCGGCAGCGTCACGCCCCCGGGCACGACGAGCGCGGGCAGGTCGCCCAGCCCCGCCACCGCCATCAGCATCGCCGGCAGTCCCTTGTCGCAGGTGGCGATGCCCACGATGCCCGAACGCCGGGGCAGGGATCGGGCCAGGCGCCGGAGCACGATCGCCGCGTCGTTGCGGTACGGCAGGCTGTCGAACATGCCCGTGGTGCCCTGCGTGCGGCCGTCGCAGGGATCGGAGCAGAACGCCGCGAACGGGATCGTGCCCAGGCGACGCAGCTCCTCCGCGGCCGCCTCCACCAGCAGGCCGATCTCCCAGTGGCCGGTGTGGTAGCCGAGGGCCACGGGCGAGCCGTCCGCGGCCCGCACGCCGCCCTGCGTCGAGAGGATGAGAACCTGCCGGTCGGCCGCAGCGGCCGGGCTCCACCCCATGCCCACGTTCTGGGACAGCCCGAACAGATCGCCGCCGGGGCTCTCGCGCAGCATGCGGTCGGTGAGGGGCAGCGAGCCGACCGGCCCGTCGGCCGCGGTGCGCACGTCGTACACGGCCGGATCGTGCGGCCCGAACCCGTCGAAGCCCGGCCGCGTTTCAGGCGTCATGCGGGGCGTGGTCGTCGAGGGGGGTGGCGGGATCGATCCACAGCCAGCAGGCGGCGCCCGCCAGGCACACGACCGCCGTCACGTGGAACGTGAGCGTCCAGTCGCCCGTGCGACCCACGATCATGCCGAGCACGATCGGCGACACGAACCCGCCGAACTGCCCCATCATGTTCATCGCGCCGCCGAGCGTGGCGGTGCCGCGGCCGCCGATGTCCATGACCGTGGTCCATGAGCCCGGCATCGTGAGGTCCATCGCGAAGCTCACCAGCGAGATGAGTGCCACCGCCATGATCGGGCTCGTGGCGCAGGTCGTCGCCACCAGCAGACCGGCCGCCGCCGACATCGCCCCGGCACCGACCCACCGGCGGGCCCTGCCGACCCCGACCCGCGACGTCAGCGGCGGCAGCAGCCATCCGCCGACGAGCGAGCCGAAGCCCCCGAGGAGCAGCGGCAGGCCGGCCAGCGCGGCGCTTGACTTCAGGTCGTATTTCCAGACGTTCATCAGATACGTCGGGAACCAGGTGACGAAGAAGTACCACGCGTAGCTCATCGCGGCATACTGGCCGCACAGGCACCACACCGTGGGCGCCGTCGCCATCTTCCGCCACGGCACGTGCAGGTGGTCGCCGCCCGGCGCGGGCGGCGGCGGCAGGAGCGCGGCCTCCGCGGCGTTGACGCCCGGGTGGGTCCGCGGGTCGTCGCGATACCACCACGCGAAGGCCGCCGCCCACGCGACGCCCACCACACCGAACAGCAGGAACGCCTGTCGCCAGGTCATCACCGTGAGGCAGCCGTAGACGAGCAGGGGCGTGACGGCGCCGCCCCAGCGGGCGCTCATCCACATGATGCCCTGGGCCCGCGGCCGCTCGCCGCGGGGGAGCCAGCGGCTGAACGCCTTGCTGAGGTTCGGGAAGCAGCCCGCCTCGCCGGCACCGAACAGGAACCGGGTGGCGACGAGCGAGCCGAGGTTCCACGCCCAGCCGGTCGCCGCCGTGAAAAAACTCCACCACAGAACGATCCGCAGCAGCACCTTCCGCGGGCCGATCCAGTCACCGAGGTAGCCGCCCGGAATCTCGAACAGGGCGTAGGCGAGGGTGAACGCCGAGAAGACCCACCCCATCTGCTCCATCGTGAGCCCGAGATCTCTCGACACCAGCGGCGCCGCCTGCGAGATGGCGACGCGGTCGATGTACTGGAGCACGGCGAGCGTGACCGCGAACACGACCACGATCGCACGGGCGCTGCTGGGCCGGCTGGTGGAATCCCCGGGATTCTGCATGATGCAGGAGTGTATCGGCTGCCTGTGCGGCGGGCGAACCGGAACCCCGCCTGCCAGGTGGCGCGACCACGCATCACGGGATCACGGCCATGAACCTCGATCGGTTGTGTCGCTTCTGTGTCGCCGCCGCACCCGACGCCGCGCGGATCGGCGCCGTGTTGCCGGACGGCGGGATCCTCGACCTCTCGCCAGCCGGCGTCACGCGTCTCGCGGACGTCCTCGATCAGGGGAATCCGGCCGCCGCGGTCGGCGCCGCCGCCGCCAGGTCGTCCACCACCCACGCCCCGCGCGACGTGCGGTTCCTCGCGCCGGTCGAACGGCAGGAGGTGTGGGCGGCCGGAGTCACCTACCTGCGCAGCAAGGCGGCACGCATGGAGGAATCCCGGTTCGGCGCGACCGCCTATGACCGGGTCTACGACGCCGAGCGGCCCGAGATCTTCTTCAAGGCGCTCGGTGAAAAGGTGGTCGGCCCGGGCGAAGCGGTCGGCATCCGTGGCGACAGTCGCTGGAACGTGCCGGAGCCCGAACTCGCCCTCGTGACCAACTCCAAGGGGCTGCTCGTCGGCTGCACGATCGGCAACGACATGAGCTCCCGCGACATCGAGGGGGAAAATCTCCTCTACCTCCCGCAGGCGAAGGTGTACGACCGGTCGTGTGCCCTCGGCCCGTGGATCACGCTCGCGACCGACGAGGCCGCGATCCGTCGCTGGACGATCTCCGTCGTGATCACCCGCGGGGAGCAGGCCGTGTTCTCGGGTGAGACGAGCGTCGGCCAGATCAAGCGCTCGTTCACCGACCTGGTCGGCCACCTCTGGCGGTCGCAGACGTTCCCCCACGGCGCCGTGCTGCTCACCGGGACGGGCGTGGTGCCGGACGAATCGTTCAGCCTTGCCGCCGGCGACCACGTGTCGATCACGATCAGCGGCATCGGCCGGCTCGACAACCGGGTGACCGTCGTCTGATCGGCGTGCGCTCAGGCCGCGCGGCCGTCGCGGTCGGGGGGTGGGAGCGCCACGACCTGGTTGCGGCCGGCCGCCTTGGCCCTGTACATGGCGTCGTCGGCCCGGGCGAGCAGGGCGTCGATGCTCTCGTCGGGCCGGCCGACGGTCACGCCGATGCTGATGGTCGTGCGCACGGTGCCGCCTCCGACCGGGATCGGTCGGGCCGCATTGCTGCGGAGGGTCTCGGCGACGTGGACCGCTTCGTGCAGGTCGCGCACATCGTGGAGGATCACGAGCAGTTCGTCCCCGCCGATCCTCACCCCGACGTCGTCGGTCGAACGCAGGCACCGGCGGATGGTCTCCCCGAGATGTCGGAGCACGGCATCGCCGGCGGCGTGGCCGTGGGTGTCGTTGATCGACTTGAAGTGGTCGATGTCGCACCAGGCCACGGCGATCGTCCCGCCGCGCCGCCCCGCGAGGGCTCCGAGCCGCTCCAGGCCCTCCCGTCGGTTGAGCAGGTGCGTGACTTCATCGGTCCGGGCCCGGTGCTCGAGGGCCTGCTCCATCTGCACCTCGGCGTCGATGAGTCGGAACGTCGCCACGACGCCGTCGATGTGACCGTCCGGCGCCCGATAGGGGCTCGTGTGCAGCTCCACCCAGTGGTCGGCGCCCGTCGCGTTGAGAATCCGGGCCCGCGAGACGACGCCCTGGCCCGCGGCCGCCAGCGCGTTGTTGCGCAGGTAGCGATCCCGCGCCGGGCCGGTGGCGAGCAGCTCGGCGGCATGGCGACCGATGCAGTCGGCCGGCGCCCAGCCGAGCGTCGGCGTGATCGACGGCGACACCCAGACGATCCGGTCGTCCGCACCGATCCGCACGACGACGTCGAGGGAATTCTGCGCGAGGAGCCGGAACCTCTCCTCGGAGGCGGCGATTTTCTCCGCCGCCTCGTGGCGTTCGCTGTTGTCGCGCCATCCGAAGCAGACCTGCCCGTCCGACCGCACGGCCCGGATGTCGAGCCACCGGGTGCCGGCGCACCGCAGCGGGCAGGGAAAATCGTCGATGGTCGTCGGTCGGCCCGTCCGGGCCGTGTCGGCGAATCGCGCGAGGAGCCCCGTGCCGGTGATCTCGGGATACACGGCGAGCAGCCTCCTGTTCAGCAGCCGCTCCCGCTCGATCCCGATGAACGCGCACGCCGCCGGATTGGCATCGGTGCAGATGAAGTCCACGACGCGTCCCTCCGCGTCGTGCACCGGCTGCCCCAGCGCGAGCGGGTCGAGCATGGTGTCCATGATCGCGCGGAACGGGCGGTCGGCGGCCGCGGCGGGCTTCTGGAGCATGAAAAACCATAGGGCGGCCCGCGCCGTCCGGACAACCCGCCCCGCAGCCGCACGAAGTGTCCCGGGGCGCCGCACAGCGGCGCTCGCCGCGGCGGATGCCGCGCGGGCATCGCCGTCGCGCTCTGGATCCCCGGTTCGTACAGTTCCGGCGTCCGACGGTCTTTCTCCCGCCCACCCGCTGCGTGCGCCATGGATTTCGCCTTTCCCCACATCGTCGTGCGCACCTTGGGCGGTGGCAGTGGTGGCGATCTGGTCGCGGCGCTGAGCATCCATCCGCTCGAGGTGTCCGAGGCCCGCGACCACGGGGAAGCCCTGCGAGTGGCCGGCATCCGCCCCGCGGTGCTCGTCGTCGCGGTGGGGGAGCCTGAAGGGGCGTGCTCGATCGCCACGGTCGCGGCCGAGTTTCCCGGGCTCCCCATCCTGCTCGTCTCCGATGCTCCGGCCGAGGGGATCGAATCGATTTCCGCGGCCCTGCCGCTGCCCGACATCTGCTTTCTGGTCGTGCACGCGGTCAGCCGTGCCCCCGACCTGCCCGGCATCGCCGGGGACGCGATCATGCCGCTGGCGATCGAGATCGACGAGCGGGGCGTGGTGCTCACCGTGCGCGCGGTCCACACCGGATGGCTGATCGACGGTGGACACGTCTCCGCCGGCACCGCGATCGCGCCGCTGATCGCGCCTCCCGATCAGGAAGCGTTCATGCGGGCGGTGCGGCGTGCCGTGGCCGGGGAGACGCAGTTTCTCGCGCTGCGCGTCCGGGGCGGCCGCGGGGCCGTGCACGCCGTGCACGTGGGGCTCCGCGCCGCGGGGCCGGGCCGGGTCGTGATGCTCATCCAGCCGCTGGTCGTCGGTGGACCCAACGTCGGCGGCCATGCCGACGTGCGCGACCCGATCACCGGCCTGCTCACCCGCTGGGCGCTCTACCGCGCGATGGACGAGCGGGAACGGAGCGACCCGGCGGGCAACGCCGCGGCGCTCGTGTTTCTGAAACTCGACCACTTCCAGGCGGTCGCCGAATCGATCGGGTTCCAGGCGACGGACACCGTCCTCATCCGCGTGGCCTCGGCGGTGGTGAGGACCTTCGACTGTCCGGCGGTCTCGAGCAGGCTGATGGGCGACTCGTTCCTGGTGTTCGTGCCCGATCGGCAGGCCGCGCCACGGATCGAGGCGGACGCGGAGCGGTTGATCCAGACGGTGAACGGCATCCGCCTGCCGGGGTTCGCGCCCGACTTCCATCTGGGGGCGTCGGTCGGCATCGCCACCGTCACCGATCGGGATCACGACCTGGCCGTCCGCCGGGCCGAGGCTGCCGTGTCCGAGGCCCAAATGGCCGGGGGCAACCGGGTGGTCGTCGCCGGGTCGGCTTCGTTCACGCGGCATCAGGCCGATGAACTCGCGGCCAGCATGGATCTCGGAGACTGGGAGATGTGGCTGCAGCCGGTGGTCCGGGCACCCGAGGGGCATGTGGAATTCCACGAGGCGCTCGCCCGGTTCGGCGGAGGCCGGCGGCCCATGGCCTCGCGGGCCGATTTTTTCACCGCCGGCCAGGCGCGGGGCCTGCTGGAACGCTTCGACCGGATGCTGCTTCTCCGGGCGCTCGATCTGCTGGCGGCTCAACCCGACGCGCGGGTGGCGGTCAACGTGAGTTATGAAACCTTCTCGTCCGCGACGTTTCCCGACGGGTTCATCGACGTCGTCCGGCAGGTGTCGGCCGCGGCCGGGAGGATCATCGTGGAGATCGCCCCGCGGTGCATGGCGCTGCCGGACGACGCGGTGCGCCGCCGGCTGGATCGACTCGCCGGGGCGGGCATCCCCGTCGCGATCGACGACTTCGGCAGCGGCGTCTGCCTCCTGCGGTACCTGACGCAGTTTTCCCTCGCCCTCGTCAAACTCGACGCCCTCGTCACGGGGTACGTGGATGACGATCCGCTGCAACGCGGGTTCGTCCGCACGGTGGTGAGCGTGTGCCGCGCCCGGGGGATCGAGACGGTCGCGGAGTACACGCGGAGCCCCGAGCAGATGGCCCGATTGATCGAGGACGGCGTGGACCTGTTTCAGGGGGAACTCGTGGGCATGCCGCGGCCCGCATCCGAGGTGTTCCGCACCGCCGGCGTGAGTTCGCCCCTTCCGCCATGAGGGCGGAACCGGTCCTCGGTGCGACGCGTCGCCGCCGCGACACTCGCGGAAACGTCCCGGTCCCGGCTATCCTCGGGGCGATCGGAGGCGGTGATGAAGGACAAACGCGGTCACGTGCTCGTCTCGGCCGCGCTCGCCGCCGTGTTCGCGCACGGCGCGGCTGAATCCGCCGATCCCGCCCGCTTCGAGTCGCTCGGCAGCCTGCCCTTCGTGGAAAACCGGCCCACGCCCGAAACGGCGCGGACGCTGCGCGACGAACTGCTGTTCCAGCGGGCGACGCAGGCCTATCTCTGGGCACTGCCGCTCATCAACACGCTCGGCATGAAGGTCGGCTCGGAAAAGACATTTGGCGCCGGCTACGACGTGCTGCCCGTCTGGAAGCGACGTCTCGACGCCAGGACCCTGGTGACGACGCCGAATTCCGATGTCATCTATGCGATGGGCTACGTCGATCTCGGCCAAGACGGCCCGCTCGTGTTCGAGGCGCCACCCGGCCTGCAGGGCATCCTCCTCGATGCCTGGCAGCGGCCAATCCCGGTCGATGGCGGAACGTTCTTCGGCGATGTCGGCCTGCCCGGCCCTGACGCCGGCAAGGGGGGAACGTTTCTGCTCCTCCCGCCGGGCCACGAGGGAGCGGTGCCGGAGGATTGCTTCGTGTACCGTTCGCCGACCAACAACGTGTTCGTCTTCCTGCGGGCGTTCTACCAGGACCCCAAAAACCTCGCGCCGGCCGTCGCGCTCATCGAACGGTCGAGGATCTATCCGCTCCACGGCAGGGAAACCGCCAGGCCGATGCGGTTTCCCGATGCCTCGGGCGTGCCGGTCAACATGCTGCCGATCAGCGACGGAACGGCCTTCGATGAACTCAAGAAACTGGTGGAGAGCGAGGGCGCCAACCTCGCCGAATCTGATTCGCTCGGCCTGCTGGCATCGATCGGCATCGCCAAGGGCCGGCCGTTCGAGCCTGACGCGAGGACACGGGCGATTCTCGACGCCGCCGCGAAGACGGCCTACAGGATGAGCCGCGTCATCGGCTTCGAGGAGACGGTCGGGGGCCGCTCCCTGCGGATCTATCCCGATCGCCGGTGGATCAACCCGATGGCCGACGCGACCCCGGAGAATCTGGCGGGGCCTTTCGACCTCGGCTGGCGCAGGGTGTCCGGGGGCTCCCTCGATCTCGATGCGCGGATCTGGTTCTTCACCAACTACTACTCGGTCAGCCCCGGCATGCTATCGCAGACGCCCGGACGAGGTGCGAAATACATGATTGCCTTCGTCGACAGCCAGGGCGCGAACCTGTCGGGTGGCACCAGCTACCGCCTCCGTCTGCCGCGAGACATCCCGGCTGCAAACTTCTGGTCGGTGACGCTTTACGAGGCCGAAAATGGCTCGGGACTCGCCAACGGCCAGCCGTTCCCGTCACTCGGTTCGCGTGACACGCCGGCGCAGAACGCCGACGGCGGCACGGACCTGTACTTGGGCCCGACGGCACCCGCGGGCAAGGATGGAAACTGGATCGCGACGGTGCCCGGCAGGGGGTATTTCGCCGTCCTGCGGCTCTACGGCCCGACCGTGGACGCCCTCGACGGGAGCTGGAAGCCGGGCGACGTCGAGAGAACGCCATGACCGTGAAACGACTCGCATCCCGGCTCGGCCCGCTCGAACTCGAGAACGGCTACCCGACCGACGCCACCGTTGCGAAGATCTTCGACGACATCGACTACCAGAGGGCGTGCCAGGCCTACCTCTGGGCTCTCCCGCTCATGGCGATGCAGCAGTGGCAGAGCGAGCACCTCGCGAGGTTCGGCGCCGGCAAGCGCGACTACGTCGACTACCTGACCTTCCACGACAAGCTCGGCCTCCTCACGGCGAATGCCACGACGCCGTACATCATGGCGTTCCCCAGCCTGGCGGAAACCGGCCCGCTGGTGTTCGAGGTTCCCGCCGGACCCACGGCGGGCGGCTTCACCGATTTCTGGCAGCGGCCGATCACCGATTCGGGCCAGACCGGTCCCGACGAGGGCGCGGGCGGCCGATACCTGATCCTCGGCCCCGACGACCCGGAGATGAAGCCGGAAGGGTATCACGTCTTTCGTTCACCCACGGTGAACGTCTGGTCGGCCCACCGCGTGCTCGATCCCGATCCGGCGCGAGCCCGGCTGCTGATCGACGGCTTGAAGATCCATCCCTACAGCCAGCGGGACAACCCGGCTCCGACCCGCCACGTCGCGCCGGCGGGGCGGCCGTGGAGCGGCGAACAACCCCGCGGCCTCGCCTACTGGGAAGGCCTCGCGAAGATCATCCAGGAGGAACCGGTCCACGAGCGCGACCGGATGATGATGGGAATGCTCCAGCCGCTGGGCATCGAAAAGGGCAGGCCGTTCAGCCCGACCGACCGGCAGCGGCGGCTTCTGATCGACGCCGCAGAGGCCGGGGAGGTGATGGCCCGGGCGATCGCCTACCACAAGCGGTTCGAGAGCGCGAAGGTGTGGCCGGGCAGGAACTGGGACCTCTCGCTGTTTCTCCAGGAGACCAATCAGGAAGCGCCGCACCATACGCAGTTGGATGAGCGCACGAGCTGGTTCTACGAGGCCGTCGGCGTCTCCGTGGGGATGATGGGCCGCGCCGTCGGCGTCGGGCAGGTCTATCTCGAGGCCGCGAAGGACAGCCAGGGCCGCTGGCTCGACGGCGGCACGACCTATCGCCTCACGGTTCCGAAGGAGGTTCCCGTGGCGCAGTTCTGGTCGGTCACCGTGTACGACAATGAGACCCGCTGTTTCGTCGACTCAGGCGTGTCGCCCGACCGGTCATCGCGAGACGCCATCGTCACGAACGCCGACGGCTCCGTCGATCTCACGTTCGGCCCCGCGCCTCCCTCCGGCCTGCCGGAGAGCAACTGGATCAAGACGCTCCCGGGCAAAGGCTGGTTCAGTTACTTCCGCCTCTATGGCCCGACGCAAGCCTACTTCGACCGCTCCTGGGTGCTTTCGGATATCCAGCGGATCGAGTAGCCGATCGGGAGTCGCTCGCCGAGGATCTCACGGTCGAGGGCGTGGTGGCGGGCCGGTTCCAGTTGCCACCGGTGGCGGGCTGAAAGAAGGCGACCAGGGTGTCAGTCTCGCGGCAGACGAAGTGAGGTCATGCCCGCCGGTGCCACGAAAGCTCCCCGAGGAGGATCGAGACAAATCTGCATGTTCCGCGGGAAAACGGTCTATCCGCCCTTGGGGCAACGCAGAATCCGACGCAGCAGGAAGTCCGCATGAGACCGCAGTAACCCGTACCGAGCCGTCGGTACAATACGTGTGTTTGTGGGAGTCGCATCGAGCCCTCAAGGAATCCAACATGGCCGCTGCCGCTCTGCTCGACGAACTGCGGGAACGGCTCGGGCGCGCCTACGGCGAACGGTTGAGCACTATCGTGCTCTTCGGATCAGAGGCCCGAGGGGAAGCTGGTCCGGAGAGCGACATCGACCTGCTTGTGGTGCTGGAACGTCTTGTCGGCGACTACGGAGAGGAACTGGAACGGGGCTTGACCGCCGTCTATCCCGTTTCCCTGCAACTGGGGCGCCGCATCAGCGTGAAACTGCTCGCTCGAGACGAATACGATCGCGGCGACAGTCCGTTGCTTCGCGAGGTCCGCCGCTCCGGTGTGGCGGCATGAACGATTTCGTGCGCAGCCAATGGGCGAAAGCCGGCCGCGCATTGGCGGCCGCCGAGGCCATCGTCGAGACGGACCCCGATTCCGCGGCCTCACGGGCCTACTATGCCGCCTTTCATGGCGTGACCGCCGTCTTGGCCAGTCGCGGCCTGTCGTTCACGAAACACACGGCCGTGCGAGCGGCCTTACATCGAGATCTGATCCAGGCACAACTACTGCCCACTGAAATGGGGCGGGATTACGACTTTCTGCTCGATCTGCGTGAGACCGCCGACTACGGCGGCGTGGCTGAGGCAACGCGGGCGAGTGCCGTCAGGGCGATCGAAAAGACGAAGGCGTTTCTCACCGCACTCAAGCCTTTGCTACCCCCTGCTGACGAGATCGGCCAGCGATAGTTGATCTAGCGTGCGGCTCAAGGCGAGTCGGTGCGACACCCTGCGAAAAAAGCTCCCCGAGGAGGATGGTGCCGAACCGCCGTTTTCCGGCAAGATAGCGGGTTTTCGGCAAAAGGTGGCGTAAAAAGTGGCGTGTGGGTTTCGTGGCAGGGCTTGGCGGGGGGCGGCACAGGGCCAGTTTCGATGGCTGGTCGAGTACGCCACCCGGTCGGAACCGACCGCCTTGCCTGTGTATCTCGCCGGCAATACGCTGAACGAATGCCCACGGTGCTACGAGTCGGTGGTTTTCGTTTTCACTTTTACTCGGACGAGGGCATCGAGCCTCCTCACATTCACGTCCGTTGTGCAGATGGCGAATGCAAATTCTGGCTGGATCCCGTTGCTTTGGCCCGAAATCGTTCCGTTCCGCCACATGCGGTGAGGGAAATGGAACGGCTGGTTTACGAACACATCGACCTCTTGCTGGAGAAATACGATGAGCACCATCCACCAGGAAAGCGAAGCCGTGGCAACGAGAGCGTGGACTGAGGGCCGGATGGTCTACGTGGAGTTGACGGACCAGCGCATCGTGGGATTCCCCGCGAATCGCTTCCGCCGTTTACGGGATGCCAGTGAGTCGGAATTGGCCGAGGTACGGCTGGAGGTCGGCGGCACGGCTCTGCGTTGGGAATCTGTCGATGAAGACATCTCGATCGAGGGCGTGGTAGCCGGCCGCTTTCAGTTGCCGCCGGTTCGGGACTGATCTCGCCTGGGTCGCAGCCACGGCAAGCCGAACGGCGTGATCGCCACTGCCAGAAACCAGAGCACCGGTCCGCCGATGGTTCCGGCGTTGAGTTCGATGATGCCCGGCACGACCTGGACGAACAGAAACGCCAGATCTGCGATGCCAATCACGATCAAGCCGATCAAATAACCCAACCAGGATCCCTGTTTCCAGATCATCCACGCCACGGAGAGACCGAGGACGCCGTACCCGCCCACATCAAGGCAGAAGTTCAGGATGATGTGTGCGTGGACATTCGCCGTCAATGCATCCGTGGCGTGCTGCCACATGGACGACTCTGCCGTCTTTTTCACAGCGGGTCCGGGTGACGAAGCCATCTTTTTCGAGCCTGTCGAGGAGCCCCGTCATCGCCGGCACGACCTGGATCATGCGTTGGCGGATTTCGTCGCACCGCATTTGGCGACCTTCGCCCCGGAGGATGCGGAGCACGTTGTGCTGTGAGCCGGTCAGACCGAATTCCCGAAACAGCTTCCCAAAGCGGTTTTGAAACTGGTCGCTGGTGCGGGCGATGTTGAGCATCGCCTCCTTCTCGGG
>Ga0209189_1000404_pt1 | contig 36291 bp, 30 predicted proteins | sample C_130820_EF_Meta_FD_187308 | JGI IMG/M metagenome (GOLD analysis project Ga0209189, IMG submission 187308) | Freshwater microbial communities from Lake Croche, Canada to study carbon cycling - C_130820_EF_MetaG (SPAdes) (version 3) | ecosystem: Environmental > Aquatic > Freshwater > Lake...
TATGGCCTTGAGCGAGTCGAGCGGCGATTCAGGCGGGGGCTGCATGGCTGACCCGGGCCGGCGTGTCTTCGGCCACCCAGCGGGCGATCCGATCGCCATCCGCCCGCAGCCAGTCCACGGTCTGCCGAATCCCCTGCTCGAGGCCGGTGCGGGCCTCGTAGCCAAACGCCTCGGCGGCGGCCGCAACCGACATCACCCGCCGCTTGTAGCCCACCGGCTTGTCGGCCTGGAAGTGCGGCATGAGGCCGGAGCCGGCCGCCCGGGCCACGGTGTCGGCGATCTCCCGGATCGAGGTCTCGCGACCCGAACCGAGGTTGTACGACTCACCCGCAAACCGTCTCCCGGCAAGCGCGACGGTGGCGATCCCCTCTGCGACATCGCCGACGTAGACGAAGTCCCGCGTCGCGGTGCCGTCGCCCCAGACGTCGAAGCTTTCGTCGCCCCGCGCGGCCGCCACGAGCGCCTTGCGCACCAGCGCCGCCACGACATGCCCGCGCTCCCGGTCGAATGCGTCGCGCGGGCCGTAGAGATTCGCCGGAATGACGGTCACCGTCTCCTTGCCGAACATCCCGCAAATGTCGCGGGCCACGATCGAGGAGGTGAGCTTGGCGTAGCCGTAGTTGCCCGTGTCGCCGGAGGGCACGCCGATCTCGAGCGTCGCCTCGCGCAGCGGCAGTTCGGCGTCGCCGGCATAGGCGCAGGGGGTGCCCGCGAGGATCAATCGGCGGCAGCCGCCTCGACAGGCGGCCTGGATCACGTTCAGCCCGAGCCGGAGGTTGTCGTGGAAGCCGCGGCCGGCGTTCGCTCGCAGGTATCCGACGCCGCCGACATCGGCGGCGAGGTGGATGATCGTCTCCGCGTCGGCGAGCACCCGCTCCGCGACCGACGCGTCCCGCAGGTCGCCATCCTGCCGCCCGAGGGCCCGCACCTCCACCCCGCGGCGGCGCAGGCTGTCCACGACGTGGCTGCCGAGGAAGCCCCGGGCACCGGTGACCGTGATCTTCATGTTGACCCCACTCGCCCGAAGGACGTCGCTCGCAGCCTCGAAATCACTCTAAACACTTCGGCCTGTATTGTCTCACGGTCGGCGGGCGATGATCATCGCCGAAACGCCCCAGGGCAGCCCGATGCCCCGTGCAAGCCAGAGGTTCTCCGACCTGAAGACGGTTTCCAGCAGTCCATTCAACGCGGAAAACTGCGACCGGCTGAAATCGGATTTGAGCGGCCTGTTTCGCTCCCCCCCCATGCCGTCCGCCATCCGACGGATGACGCGATGGACTGCGATCGGCGCAAACAGAAGGCTGTTGAAACCGCTGCAGAGCAGGAGATCGCAGCCCTTGAAGAGGGCCCTGAGCTGGCCGATCCGGTAGCGCCGAAAGTGATGGTTGATCTCGTCGTGTTCGCTCCAGAGGAGCGGCGACGCCGGCACGGTCACGAACAGAATCCCGTTCTTCCGGCAGACCCGCTTCATCTCCGCGACCGCACCTGTGTCATCCTCGACATGCTCGATCACGTCGAACGCACACACCACGTCGAACGAATCGTCATCCCATGGCAGATCGAGGATCGTGCCCTCGACGATCTCGAGGCCGGTCCGCTCCCTCGTGAGTCGACAGCAGTCCCCGTCGTACTCGAGCGACACGACGTCGCCGAGTTCCCCGAGCCATTGGGAACTCCTGCCGGTGGCGGCGCCGATGTTGAGGATGCGGGGGCGGGAAGGGATCGTGCCCGCGGAGATCATGCGCTCCATCTGCCGCCGCAGGATCGCTTCCCGGGCCCGGAACCACCAGTGCTCCCGCTCGTTCCGGTAGTACTCGTCGTAATAGGCCGGTTCCATGGCTCAGGCGGAGTCCCCGCGGCCTTCGCCGTTCCAGAACTTCCGCACGAGATAGACGGGCCGCGCCCGCACCTCGTCGTAGATCCGGTGGATGTAGGCGCCCAGGATGCGGATCGCCACCAGTTGGACGCCGCTGAAAAAGATGATGGCCAGGATGAGCGTGCTGAATCCGGCGGGAATCGCGGCCCCCAACAACCAGGCCCCGATCAACCAGACCGCGTAGCAGACGCTCACGAGGATCGCCGCCGAGCCGACCATGCCCAGCACCCGGATCGGGACCTTCGTGAAACTGAAGATTCCGTTGTAGGCCAGGCGGAACAGGTCGCTCCAGCGGTACTTCGCCTCGCCCGCCGCCCGCGCGGCACGCTCGTATTCAAACGGCACCTGCTTGAATCCGACCCAGGCCCGCAGGCCCCGGAGAAACAGGCTCTGCTCCGGCATCCGCAGCATCGCCTCCAGCACCGGTTTGCGCATCACCGCGAAGTCGCCGGAATCGAGCGGCAGTTCGATGTCCATGATCCACCGCATCAGCCGGTAGGCCATCCAATAGGCCGTCGTCTTGGCGGCATGTTCCTTGCGGCGGCGGCGCACGGCGTAGACCACGTCGGCGTCCTGTTCGTCGAGCTGATCGAGCATCGTGGGAATCAGCGCCGGCGGATCCTGCAGGTCCCCGTCGATGCAGGCGATCACGTCGCCGGAGGCATGGCTGAGCCCCGCGAGCAGCGCCCGCTGATGGCCGAAGTTCCGCGACAGATCGATCACCTTGAACCTCGGTTCACGGCGATGCCAGGCGACGAGTTTCGCGAGCGTCGCATCGCGGCTGCCGTCGTTGACGGCGATGACTTCCCACGGTCCGTTCCGGGACGAGAGGGCCGAGATGATTTCCGACGCCAGCCGGTCCACGACCTCCTCCTCGTTGTAGACGGGGGTCACGACCGAGAGCAGCAGATCGTTGGCGGGCGTCATGGGCTCGGTGCGGACCATGGGCTCCGCGGCGGATACGGCTGTGATCACGTGGCACACTCCATCACGATGACGGTGTAGGGGATGCGAAACATGTCGTTCCGAATGGATGTCGTGACCTTGGGGAACACACCTTCCGCGATCGCCTGGTAGGCGGGCTCGGTGCGCACGAACTTTCCCCGATCGTTGTCGAGCAGCCGGCGGACGATGGCCGACTGCGGCGTCGTGTAGCAGCCGTCGAGCGTGATCAGCCTGCCCCCCGCCGACAGGGCCCGCGCCGCCATGGTGAACATGTTCTTCGCCTGCGCATCATCGAGGTGGTGAACGACGCCGACGGCGAGCACGATGTCGAACTGGCCGTAATCGGCGACGGTGTCGGGGGTCACCTCGCACTGGTGAAAGGTGCCCCGGACGCCGAAGCGCTTTCTGCAGGCTTCGATGTAGGCCTCGCTCATGTCGAACCCGACATACTCGACCTCGGGAAGATGGTGGAGCATCACGCCGGTGCCACAACCGATGTCGAGCACACGGTCGCCCGGCTTGGCCTTGATGTAGCGCGAGACGAAGTCCGGCCCGTAGCTGGTGCCGCGGATCACGTATTGGGCCAGATCGTAGACCCAGGGTGCTGCGAGCACGTCTTTGATTGGCATGTGTTGATCCTTTCGTCTCAACGGGTTGCCGCAGGGTCGGATGGTCCAGGAGGAGATAAGTGGTCGCGATCGGCATCCCGCCGTGAATGCCGCCCACCAAGTCCCAGTCGAACCGATTCGAAAACGGACGCCAGCACACCCCACGCCAACAACACTGCATAACCGGCGTAGAAAATCCAGAACAGAACGACCGTGCGATGGCGATAGATGATGTCCACCACGTGCCGACCAGGCGGAATCGCGATCGTCGCCAGTCCGTTCCGCTCCTCGTGCTCGACGAGACTGCCATCGAGCCGATACTCCAGAAGCGGATTTGGATAGAGAAGGTAGCTTGCCCGCAGGGCTTCCTTGGCGTTGATCTCCAGACGCACGTGATTGGCGTCGTTGGAGCGACATTCGATGATTTCCGCCGCGTCCGGAACGGGCTGGCCTGTACCACCGGGGCTCGCCGGAAAAACCTCCACCTCGGCCAGGCTGAGGATGCTTTCCGGGTGTTGATTGGGGTCGGAAAGGTGGATCCGCACGTACCGCCCGCGGGCGCCCGGCGTATCGATCGACAGGGCGGGCTGCGGCATGATGCCCACCCGCCTATTCCAGGTTGCGCCCCCGTCGGCCGAAACCCCTTCGGCGAAAGGCTGCTCAGCGATCGTCACCCAGAAGTCCTGCAGACGTTCCGGGCATTCACTCCGATTCCAAACCCGAACGGCACCGATCGTCTCGACCGCTCCAAGATCAACCTCCCACCACGCCCCTTGTTGGTTGTCCGTTTGGGTCACCGATCCCCGTTCAAACCGGCCGTCTCTCTGCCCATCGACGGCAAGCGCCGCGTTGCCCGTATTGTTGCTGCTCTGCCGAGCCGGCTTCCCCAGCGCGATGTTGACGAGACTAGCCTCATTCGCGACCGATACGACACGGAGATAGCCGTTCTCCAAGGCAACGCCTGGCTGCGGCCAAGCTCCAGGCCTCGCCCAGGAGAATGGAGCGGCCACCACGTTGTTCGGCAGCCTGACGAAGTCCCCTTCCTCCAGCGGTCCTGTCAGAACCGCCAGCCGGGGCAGATCTGTCTCCAGCGCCACCACAAAATCGGCGCCCGTCGCCCGCATGCGTTCCCAGTCGGGATGGAACCGGGTGTCGCCATGAAAAGGGACTGTGTCGTAGTAGGCCTTGAGCGAGGAGAGATAGAAATTCATGCCTACGAACGAAGACAGCCGCACTTCATCGAGCACGAAGTCGGGAAACGTCTTTGGAAACGTCACCAAGCCGGTGGCGGTGTAACGCGGTGTGATGTCGACATACTTGACAAGCTCCTTATCTTCAAACCGGCGAACGAATCTCACGAGGGAAGCCCGGAGCGACTCATCGAGCATGACGCCCTGCCGTCCAACCTGTTCAGCCCGCATGTTGGCACCAGCCGACAAATCGTACATGTGGTCAAGCGCGGGCAGGCTGAACAGGAAAAGCACTGCAGCGAATGACAGATCCCTGCTCGGCATGAGCAGGGTGCCCAACGCGAACACGGCGACGAGCAGTTCGAAAATGATGTGGTTGTTGAGTCCCACCGAATGGTAGGCCTCCGGGTATCGGCCGGCAGCGTATGCCGCCCCTGCCGCGGCAACGACGAAAACTGCAAGCGCGATCCGTACCGCCGTCGTCGGTCGGGCATCGACGATGCAGCGGAGCATGATCGCCAACATGATCATCAGCGCGATTTGCCCGGGGAGGAGAAACCTCTGGTAGATGTGCATCCTGCCGACCTGCGGCACGAAGTAATACACAAGATCGCTCACCGGGCTGTGTTGCCCGTAGATCGCAAGTACGATAAGTCCGTACAGCAGCCACGACGCCTGCAGAAGAATCCACTCGGTCCGGCGAGCGCGTTGCATCGCCTTTGCGCTGGCGAAGAAGATCACAGCCAGGCCAACCGCAACCAATCCCCAGAGTGGCGTAAATTCAATGTAAGGGCCGGGCACAGTCAACCTCGTCGACAGGATGCGGAGCCACGATTGCGGTATTTCTGCCATCTGGTACGCGCTGTAAAAAAGTGACCGCCACGCGTCGCTACCCGTGCTCTTGAGAAAGAAAAACAGCGCCACCAAGAACGGCAGGACGACGCTCGTACCGAGGATGAAGGGCATCAAGGAGAGCACGAAGCGGCCGACGCGAGCGGTGAGAGGCGATTCGCGATCGTCGATCACGATCACCCGCACGGCGATCAGGAGCACCGCTACTCCGAGGCAAGCGATGGCCAAAGGCAGATACCCGGCGAGATAACCCACGACGACCGGAAAGGCCGCCTGCACGAGCCCACGCAGAGTGGGCCGCTCGGCATATGCCAACCCGGCATAGGCGGCCCACGGCAGGACGGTGGCGCAGAAAACCCACATCGGCTGCTGGTGTGAGCAGATCATCGGGATGCTGTATGCGTAGCCAGCAGCAGCAAAAGCCGCCGGCCAGAACTCAAAGCCGTAGAACCTCGTGAGCAGACGGAGCGTCGTATAGCAGGCAATGCAGCTGTGGAGCGCGAGCGAGTAGCAGAGAAAACGGCCCGCCTCGTCGATCGTCATCCCATCGGCCGGTGTCAACAATGCCCAGCCGACGAAGAGCGGGTGAAATGGGTAGAAATTTGCGGCTAGAAAATAATCCGAACTGGCGTTAAATTGACCGAAGTCGAGGGCGGTGAACTGCCAGCGAGAGAGCAGCGCGTGCAACTTGGCTACATACGGCCAATGGAAATCGAGTACGTCGCCGCCGAAGAGATATCCTGCGTCGCGGCAGCCGTTACGAAGCGACGGTGTGTAGAAGATCACCGCCGCCAACAGCGTGAATGAGATCGTGCGGTAAGCCATGATCCGCTCGATGGCCCAGGTGATGGCTACCCCGGCTACATTCGAGGCGGCGACCAGCGGTTGCCGGATACAATCCTTGCCGACCGACCGGTGGCTGCGTGACTGCGCCGGGGGTTGTGCCTCTACAGGCGCCGCGTCGGAACTCTTGCGGATGATTGTCGCCACGACGCCCTTCCTGCCTTGCTATGTCGCCTTCCGCCACAGCGACAATGTGGCGAACGAGAGCGTGCGGCCGAGGATGTTGGACCAAGCGAGTCGGTCGCAGGCGAACAGGCCTCTCACGAGCGCCGTGCCGCCTATGTTCAATGCCGGAAATGCATCAGGGTTGTAGTAGAGGACATACGAGGCAAGCCCCGGATACACCTGATCCTCGAGCCGGAAGCCCGCCTTCTCAAAGAAACGCTGCAAGTCGCGGTATTCGTAGCCCTGCTCGGTGTCCTGATCGAAGAGGTCGTTGGTCCTATAGATTCGGCGGCGCGCCGCACGGGCGACGAAATTATTGTGCGTGGGCTCAAGGCTGACGAACAGACCGCCGGGCCGCAGGGCCCGGGCCAGGTTGGTGATCACCTTCTGCGTCTGCGAGTAGACATGATGAAGGCCTCCGATCAGGATCAACAGATCGAACTTCTCGTTGCCAGAGTCGTAGCTGGTGACGTCGTTCCACGAAAATGCAAGCCCCGGTCGGGCCTCCTTCGCGATCGCGACCATGTTTTCGCTGTAGTCGAATCCCTGATATTCAATCTCGGGCTTGAGGTGCTTCGTAATGATGTCGTAGCCCTCGCCCATCCCGCACATCGGCTCGAGCACCCGATGCACTTCCCTGGAAATACTTGGATTGCGCGCAAAGAACGACTTCCAGATCAGGTCCTTGAGCGCCAGATGATTGGCATGGTTGCGGGCTGCGAAGTATCGCTCGGCGATACTATTGAAATGCTCGCGCTGCTGTTCCACTGAGGCGTCGGTTTCTCCGGCCATTGTCACTTGCCCTCTGGATGTGCCACCGGCACGAAGGAGTTGTCGTTCGTCAGGGGAGCGAGTTCGCATGCGGCGCGGATGCCGAGGCGCCGCTTGTCTTTGTTGATCTTCAGGTCGCGAGGCGACGCAACGCGGTCAACGCGAAATGTGATCGTGCTCGTGCCATCAGGGCATGCGCAGTCGATCGGTAGAAGAACCTCGTTCGTGTCGATGAGGAACACCTCTATGGTAGGGCCGCCGTCACAGTGGATCTGAACGTGATTCGGGAGCGTGAAGGGCGGGGCGCTGATGCGAAGCATCGCCCGCACTGGCGTGGACGAATTGATGACGATCGACGCCTTGGAGCCCACCCAGCCGTCAGGGAAGCGATCGAACCAGAGGAATCTAGGCTTCTCCGAAAGCACTCGATACATCTTGTAGCCGATCGCGGTGGGTCCTGCCGTCGGCAGCCCGGTCCACACGTGCGGATAGACAGCGTCTTGAACGATCGATTCCTCGGCCACGAGTTCCAGGTCGAAGTCACCTTGATGGCCGGCGAGCAGGCTCTGCTGACAGGCGTAGGGCGTGACGCCGCGGAGCATCCACGTCGCGAGTTTGAGACCAGTGAAGGTGACAAGATAATCCCCACGAGTGGGAATGCGTTTCCTGTTGGTCGCAAGCGCTTCGTCGGTGACGTGCAACAGTTTGCAGATCTGGGGCGTCGGGACCGCGGGATCGAGATAGTCGGCGATTCCCCGCACGTCGATATCGGGCCGATGCATTGCCTTGAGCCACATCGTCGTTCCACCCCACTGTTCGGAATAGAACGGATATGACTCCAAGTAAAGTCGACCCTCGCGCGGAACCCGTTCGCTCGCCTCCTGAAGCACTCGCGTGTAAATCCGGCTGTAGCCGATTTGAGAACCGATCATGTACCAGGCATACGCAGCCCCATAAACGGCTGTCACTGTAATCACGGTGGCGACAGCACGCTTCGGCCAACGCACATCCGACTGCGCTGTGAGCTGCACGACTCCATAGACTGTAGCGGCTCGAAACACGCAGGACGGCAACAGCATGTAGTAGGACATCGGCCATCGCCAGATGAGCAGCACCCCGTAATATGCCCACCCCATCGACACCATGGCGGCAAAGAGGACAAATCCCTGCGCCGTCGAACGATCCGTCGCGCGTTGCCGGGAGAGGTTCCAGCCGATGACTGAGAGAAGAGCGCTGCTCATGAGGCCAAACAGCAGCACGTCCGGCTGTTGAATGAGATAGAAATATGCATTGTCAATGATGAGTTCAGGGGTAATCTCGTATTCGGTGTAGTTGATATTCCGCGACGTATCCGTAAAAAGGAAGTAGGGTGCCTTGGCGACTCCGATACCGCAGAGCAGGCTTTGTAGTAGTGAAACATAGTCGCGAGCGCAGTCGCGCCAGACCTGCTCCTTGACCAGCAGCCAACCGCCTATCGCCAGCGCTAGCCCCGCCACGCAGAATCCCAGCAACGCAACCGACGTTTCCTTCATCCAGATCGCCAATGCAAACGTGGCAGCGATACCGACATAACGAACGAGAGCCACCCATCGTCCGGCGGGTTCGCTGCACTGCGATACGAATAGCCCGATAGCTCCAAAGAGAAGCAGGCAAAGATAGGGTTCTGCTTTGCCAATCGTCGAGATGTTCTCCGCGACAGGAGTCCCAAGATAGAGAAGCGGAAGCAGGAGCAGGCTGGCATCGCGGCGCTGCGTGGTCTTGAATACGATCCAGCAGACCGCCCAAAGCGCAGCCAGCATCACGGCGCAGAGCGTGAATGCATAGGCCCACGTGGCCGCCCCGAAAAGATACGACTGCACCGCGAAGACCAGCCAGTAGAACGGAAAAAAACGGCCTGAGCCCTGATCGTAGGGCGAAACAAACCTGAGCGGATGCCGCATCAGTTCGTCAGCGATGGTGATAAGCCGGCTGTAATCAAGCGGAAACCACTCGGACCAACAGATCACGGGAACCGACCAGGCAGCCCAGCTGGCGAGGGCGACGGCGGCGGCAAGCAACGTGTGACGCCGTTTCAGCAGAGGCCCGTCGCTCACCGGAATCGCTTCTGTTTCGCGGGCAAGCGTGACGATCATGTGTCACATATCTCGTCAATCAGGTAGCGGGGCCGCTGCTTCACTTCGAGATAGATCTTGCCGACGTATTCTCCGACGATACCAAGCGACAGCATCGTGACGCCTCCCAGCAGATAGAGCGGCACTGTGATCGATGCCCAGCCAGGCAGGGCCCGGCCCATGAGCGCCTGCGCGAGGCCGTTGATTGCAAACAGTAGTGATGCCAGCGAAACGGCTGCGCCCGCCCACGAAATCAGCCGGAGCGGAGTGACCGAAAACGACGTGATGCCGTCGATCGCCAACCCGAGCATCTTCGTCAGCGTGTACTTGCTCTGACCTGCAGCCCGTGGCGAGATTGGGTAGGTGACCGTGCTCAACCGCTGGTGCAGCATGGGCTGAAGTCCCCGCAGAAACAGGGAGTACTCGGGGAACTGCGCCAGGTTTCGAAGTGCCTTATCCGACATCAGCCGACAGTCGGCATGGTTTGCGACGAGGTTGACGCCCATCAGTTTCATTCCGCCATAGAACATCTTCGCGGTGGCCGTCTTGAGAAACGAATCTGCCTCCCGTTCGGACTTGACGCCGAGAACGATCTCCGCGCCCGCCTTGTGCTCCGCGATCATTTGCGAGAGTGCGGAGAGGTCGTCTTGCAGGTCGACGTCGAGGCTTATCGCTGCGTCGCACTTTCCGGTCGCGTATGTGAGTCCCGCCATGAGCGCATTCTGGTGCCCCGCATTGCGAGCGAGCCGGACGCCACGAACCCGCCGTGGGTTGGCTGCGGCTGCGTCACTGATCAACCTCCATGTATCGTCTCGAGAACCATCGTCAACGAGAACGACAAAACTCTCGGGGCTGCACCCGTGATCACTGCGAAACTTGTCGAGCAGTTGCAGCAGCCGGGGGATTGAGTCAGGTAATACCTCATGCTCGTTGTAGCATGGGCATACCAGAGCGATGACGAGTTCTGTGAGCGGATTCATGACAGTCTACGGTTTACCAGAACGGCTGAACGACTAACGAATGCCGACTGCCTTGCGGCAGAATGTGATCGACTTGCGGATCCACCCCGGCATCGGGACCGCGTGATACAGATTCAGGAGCAGCCGCCAACGCTTCTCCTGTTCCATGCCGCAGACCGTCGCGAGCAGGTTTTCCTCGGTCAGGCCCCGCGACGGCTCGACCGTCATCGCCGTCGCCGTCGAGCAGCCGACGACCGTGGCGCTGGACGAAATCGTCTCCCGGACGGGGTGCGCCAACCGGGCGAGCGTCTGCGGATCGAGCGGGATCGTGTCGGCGGGCTGGACCGAATGGAGCAGCTGACCGTAGTCGCTGATGTCGATCACGATCGCCGTGGACGGGCAATCGACCACGCTCTGCCGTTCGAGCAGGGCCAGCCGGCAGATGTCCTTCCAGGAGATGCTCTGCAGCGGCACCCGGTTCGCGAGCCAGTCGCGGTCGAAGATCACGCAGCCGATCGCGGCCTCGTGGAGGCCGCCGATCTCGCCCGCCCCGCGGGAATAGTCGTAATAGACACCCCCCTTGCCGTCGCGATGTCGCAGGACGTGTCCGATGCGTGTCACGGGATGGTCGCCCGCCTCACGGCAGGCGGCCACGAACGAATCGATGAACACCTCCTCGATGCCGAGCAGGAACGCCACCTTGGGGCAGGTGAGCCGGTCGCCGGCCAGTTCGAGGCACTCGATCGGGGCGAGCATGCGGTCCTGGGGCCCGGCCAGCGGCACGATCTGCACGGCGTCATCGACGTTTCGCTCGTACCAGTCCCGCTGCTTTTCCTCGACGATCAGCACGACCCGGGCTTTGCCCTTGCCCGTGCGAGCGAGCCGGTTGATCCGGTCGCGGATCACGTCGGCTTCGCCGTGGAGCGGCTGAACGACGAGATCGACGGCGGGGTCTGCCGACGGCAGCGTCAGCACCCGCGACCGCTCGCTGAACCGGTGGGCGGCCTCGTAGACATCGGCCAACTGCGTGCAGAGGTGATACGACCGGACGAACGCCTGCTGGGCGGCGGTCGCGAGCGCCATCGCCTCCTGCGGATGGCGGCCGAACCGCCGCAGGGCGCCGACGATCCGCTCCGCCCGCTCCTCGGCCTTGAGGCTCGTCGGAACGCGGACGAAGTTGTCGCCGATCGCCGCCGGGATGAAGGGGTGCTCGTCGCCGATCACGACCGCCCCGGCCGCCATCGCCTCGAAGAGCCGGTTCGACATGATCCCCGACCGCATGTGGGCGTCGGAGGAAAAAACGAGGCAGGCACCGGCGTCGGCGATCTTCCCGATGATCGTCCGTCCGTCGAACGGCAGCGATCCCTTGTAGCCCTTGTAGCCGTCCCAGAGCTTTACGCCACGGATTTCCCGCGGCCCGTAGACGTCGAGCACGCCCTGCTTGTCGAGTTCACGGAGCACGGCGTCGTGCCGGGCCGGCTTGTTGGTGAGCTTCTCCCAGTTGATGCCGCAATAGAGCACGCGGTAGGAGTCGTGGGGCTTGGGCGGGATGATCGGCTCGGCGAGCGTGTGGTTGAGCAGCGGCATGTCGTCAGCCACGCAGTCGCCACGGGAGGCGCGGACGAGCTTCCGGATCTCGGGTGAGCCGGTGTAGGCGTAGACGTCGTGCGACATCTGGTTCGACCAGTGCCGCTCGAAGCCCCAGTCGAAATAGAACTGGGTCGGATTCCACATCGCCGCGACCGACACGGCGTCGTAGGTCTTCGCCGTCTCGTAGTGGAGGTGGATGACGAAATCGACATCCGCGCGGGCCACCCGCTGCCGGGGCGTGCCGAGGATGTGGCCGAACTTGTCGAGCTCGATCACTCGGACCCCCAACAGCTCCGCCGCCGCACGAATCCGCTCGACGCACTCGTGCTCCGCGCACGCCTGCTCGGGCCACATCCGAATCACAGCGATCGTTCGAACGATGCCGGGCAGGCCCTCGACACGCCGCCTGGCCTGGGCGACGGAATTCGCCTCCGCTGCTTGATCAGCTGCGAACTGACCGCTGGCCTCAGTGATCGTATCTACCCTCGTCTCGTCGGGATTCATCAACACGGCGGGGCCTGTGGCAGGTGGTGTGGTCGGGAGGATATGCCCGGGGCAGATGATCAGGGAGATGGCTCAGGAGGCGACGCCGTGCCCTTGGGACTGGAGCAACTTTTCCTGCTCGGCGAGCACCATGTCGGCATCGACCATCATCTCGACGAGGGCGTCGAACGAGACCTTCGGCTTCCAGCCCAGCCGGGTGCGGGCCTTGGTGGAATCGCCGAGCAGGAGATCGACCTCCGCCGGCCGGAAATACCGGGGATCGATCTCGATGAAGTCGTCGCAGTCGAGGCCGAGCCGAGCGAACGTCTTCTCGCAGAACTCTCTGACGGTGTGGGTCTCGTTCGTCGACACGACGTAGTCGTCGGGCTCGTCCTGCTGCAGCATCAGCCACATCGCCTCGACATAGTCGCCGGCGAAGCCCCAGTCGCGCTTGGCGTCGAGGTTGCCGAGGTAGAGTTTGTCCTGGAGGCCGAGCTTGATCCGGGTGGCAGCCCTCGTGATCTTGCGGGTGACGAACGTCTCGCCCCGCCGCGGGCTCTCGTGGTTGAAGAGGATCCCGCAGCTGGCATGCAGACCGTAACTCTCGCGGTAGTTGACGGTGATCCAGTGGGCGTAGGTCTTGGCGACGCCGTAGGGGCTGCGGGGATGAAACGGAGTCGTTTCGCGCTGGGGCGTTTCCGCGACCTTGCCGTACATTTCCGAGCTGGACGCCTGGTAGAAGCGGATGGTGTCGCCACACGAATCCTGCACGTCGCGCAGGGCCTCGAGGAGGCGGAGCGTGCCGACGCCCGTGACGTCCGCCGTGTACGCCGGCTGGTCGAAACTCACGCGAACATGGCTCTGGGCGGCCAGGTTGTAGATCTCGGTCGGCTTCGTCTCGCGGATCAGCCGCGCGAGGCAGTTGCCGTCGGCCACGTCGCCGTGGTGAAGCGTCAGCGGCCGGCCCTGTTCGTGACGGTCATGGTAGAGATGCTCGACCCGCCGCGTATTGAAACTGCTCGAGCGGCGCACGATCCCGTGCACGTCGTAGCCCTTCGAAAGCAGCAGTTCGGCAAGATACGAGCCGTCCTGCCCGGAAATACCGGTGACAAGTGCAACCTGACGAGCCATGTGAAGACCAGCCTCTGGGACGACGCGCGAGCACATGCAGACGAGAACGCAATACCCTTAACCCTACGTCGGGGGGAAGGCATGTCAAGAAAGACGGGGGCCTTTTCCGATTGCACCGATCTTGGCGGAAGAAGGCCGATTTCCGACCGGATTGACCCCAAGACGACCCCCAGCAGCGTCCTTCCCTGAAACCTCGAGCGTGCCAGAGAGCAGCGACTCGATCGATGCCTTGGCTCGCACTGCGATCTGTGCATGGCGCGGCGGGGCATCCTTGACATGCCGGCCACCCGATGAAACCCTCCTTACTACTGGGGCTGCGATCGTGTTGGTGGGGTTCCAGTTGCGACCATCGCCCAAGTCATTTTGTTCACATGAGAGTAGGCCAGAAATGCGAGTGCTGATCACAGGCGGCGCGGGGTTTATCGGCTCGCACCTGGTCGAATATCTACAGGCAGACGATGAGATTATCGTCCTCGACGACCTGCGCAGCGGCAGTCTGGCAAACCTTTCGCATGTCAACTGTCGATTTCTGCAAGGTTCGGTGCTGGATCCCGAGATCCTGGAATTCGCGTGTCGCGGGGTAGAGCAGGTCTATCACCTGGCAGCCCTGGTTTCTGTTCCCGAGTCGATGGCCGCACCGGAGGTGTGCGTCGATATCAACGTGACTGGAACCCTCCGCGTGCTGGCGGCTGCAAAGCAAGCCGGCGCAGTGAAGGTGGTCATCGCTTCGTCAGCCGCCGTGTATGGAGACAACCCCCGTGTTCCCAAGGTGGAAACCATGTCGCCGGAGCCCCGCTCACCGTATGCAATGACGAAACTGGACGGCGAATTCTACTGCGACTTGTTTGATCGCGAACGCGGCCTGCCTACAGCCAGCTTGAGGTTTTTCAATGTGTTCGGCCCGCGGCAAAATCCGAAGTCCGCTTACGCGGCTGCCGTTCCGATCTTCATCGAAAAAGCCCTTCGGGGGGAACCGCTGACTATTTTTGGAACTGGGCACCAGACCAGAGACTTCGTTTATGCGAAGGACATTGTGTCGGCACTTGCATACGCCGGCCGTTCTGAAGGCGTACGCGGCGTATTCAACGTCGGCTACGGCACATCGACGAGCGTGCTTGAACTCGCCCAGCAGGTTCTCGAGTGCGTGGAGTCGAAATCGATTATCGAATATCGGCCGCCACGCATTGGCGATGTGATGCACTCGGTGGCCTCCTCTGCCAAACTCATGGAGGCAGGGTGGCGGCCACGATACAACGTTGCGGAGGGGCTGGCTCGGACGGTGGCATATTTTCGGGCGGTTCATGCCCCGGGCTGAACGCCGCGGAATTTCGCCCACCGACGTGCCTAGCCCTCGAAAGCCACCCCCGCCGCATCCTTCCCCGAGACCTGGGGCGGGCCGGTGAGCGGCCAGGCGATCGCGAGCGTCGGGTCGTCCCAGCGGATCGTCCGCTCGTGCGCCGGCGAGTAGAAATCGGTCGTCTTGTAAAGCACCTCGGCCGTGTCCGAGAGCACGAGGAACCCGTGGGCCAGCCCCGGCGGAATCCAGATCTGCCGCTTGTTTTCGGCGGAGAGCTCCGCGCCCACCCAGCGGCCGAACGTCGGTGACTGCGGCCGGATGTCCACGGCCACATCCCAGATCGAACCGCTCACCGCCCGCACGAGTTTTCCCTGCGGCTGCTCCACCTGGTGGTGCAGCCCGCGGAGGACATTTTTCCTGCTGTGGCTGTGATTGTCCTGCACGAACATGACCGGCCCGCCCACCGCTCCCTCGAACACCCGCTGGTTGAAGCTCTCGAAGAAGAATCCGCGGTCGTCCGCGAACACCCTCGGCTCGAGGATCAGCACGTCGGCGATCTCGGTGCGCACGACGTTCATCAGAACACGTTTTCCTTCATGATGCCGAGCAGGTATTGGCCGTAGCCGCTCTTGTTGAGCACTCCCGCGAGCTTCTCCAACTGGCCGGCGTCGATCCAGCCGTTCCGCCAGGCGATCTCCTCCGGGCAGCAGATCTTGAGCCCCTGCCGCTTCTCGAGCGACTGGATGAACTGCCCCGCCTCGATCAGGCTGTCATGCGTGCCGGTGTCGAGCCAGGCGTCGCCACGACCGAGGATCTCCACGCTCAACTGGCCGCGGTCGAGATACGTGCGGTTGACGTCGGTGATCTCGAGCTCGCCGCGGGCCGACGGCTTCATCGCCTTCGCGATCTCCACCACCTGCGGGTCGTAAAAGTAGAGCCCCGTCACCGCATACCGGCTCTTGGGCTGCTTCGGTTTCTCCTCGAGCGATTTCGCCTTCCCGGAGGCGTCGAACTCCACGACGCCATACCGTTCCGGATCGACCACCGGGTAGGCGAACACGGTGGCCCCGGCTGCCCGGCCGCTCGCCATCCGGAGCCGGTCCGCGAGGGCATGCCCGTAGAAGATGTTGTCGCCCAGCACGAGCGCCGACGGGCCGCTCCCCACGAACTCCGCCCCGATGATGAACGCCTGTGCGAGCCCCTCGGGCTTCGGCTGGACGGCGTATTCGATCGACATCCCCCAGGCGGAGCCGTCGCCGAGCAGCTCCCGAAACCGCGGCGTGTCGTGCGGCGTCGAGATGATGAGCACCTCACGGATGCCGGCGAGCATCAGGACGCTCAAGGGATAGTAGACCATCGGCTTGTCGTACACCGGCAGCATCTGCTTGGAGACGCCGAGCGTGACCGGGTGGAGGCGGGTGCCGGAGCCGCCTGCGAGAACGATGCCTCTGCGTTTCATGCAAGAATTCGCTCGAGGGCGACGTTGTTGTCGCGCCGCCACGGCGGCGGCACGAGGCCGAACGAGGCCGTGAGTTTAGCCGGATCTCGCCCGCCGGCGGAGGGTGAGAAGGCCCACCCCCGCAGCGCACGCCAGCGGAAAGGCGGGTCCCAGCCGGCTGGCGACCGTCACCCCCTCCAGCAGAGGCACTTCCGCCGTGAGCACCTCCTTCGTGTGAAGCGGCAGCCGGGCGACGATCCCGCCCGTCGGCGAGATGACGCAGGTCTCGCCGGTCGCGGCGCAGCGGACGAACGCCCGCCGGCACTCGACCGCCCGCAGTTGGGACAGCAGCCGGTGCTGCACGAGCGTGAGCGGCTCGGTGAACGCCGCGCCGTTGATGAGCGACACGAGGAGGTTGGCCGAATTCCTCGCGAGCGACCGCGCCGCACCCGGCACCATGTCCTCGTAGCAGAGCATCACGCCCAGCCGCACCCGCTCGCCGCAGGAGAGGACCGTCGCCTCACGCCCCACGTCGAATTCGTTCTCCATCGGAAAATAGTGCCTCAATTGTGGGAACTGCTCCCCGCCTGGCACGTACTCACCGAAGGGCATGAGGTGCCGCTTGTCGTAACGGCCGATCATCGTCTCCTCGCGATCGATGAGCAGGGCGGACTGGTAGATCTCCCGGGGCCGTTCCGGATAGCCGCGGTAGATCTTGCCGCCGAAGAGCAGGGGGCACGTGGGGTGTTCCAGCGGCCGCAGACCACGGCCGGGCTCGCGGGAGTGCCTGAGGATCAGGTCGGGGTCGGCGAATGACGTCAGGCACTCCTCGTAGGAGCCGCCGGCGCACTCGGGCCAGCAGACGACGTCGAACGGCGTTTGCCTCGCCGCACAGGCCTCGCGGGTGAGCCGCTGCAGATCCTCGACGGAGTCGTCGTGGCTCGGATCGACCTGCACGAGCGCGACTGCCACCTTCGGCGCCGAGGAGGCGAGCGTCGCGTAGTGGCCCATCGCCCATGTGCCGTAGGCGGCGTTGAGGACGGTCACGACGAGGGCCGCGCTGCCGCCGGCCGTCACGATCGGGCCGGCCGTCGATCCGCGGAGAACGTTCACCACGGCCATGATCACGGCCACCACGACACCCGCCGCGGCGAACAGGGTGAACGTGGGCCATTCAGCCCCGAACAGGTCGGCCCCCTGGATCATGACCGGCCAGCCGATCTGGCTGTAGCCGATCTTCCAGGGGAACACGCCGGGGATCAGCGCCTCCGTGGCGACGGCGGCAAGCCCGGCCGGCAGCCAGGCATCGCGCGGATCCCGGACCAGCCGCCCGGCGCACCAGAACGGGATCGCCAGCCTGGCCGCATCCCAGAGCACGATCGGGATCGTGAACAGGAGCCCGATCTCGTGGCTCGTCTGCATCGACTCGGCGAGCACCTTGGGCGCCCAGTGAAACGCGATCCCGAGCGCGAGTGCACCGGTGAGCAGGACCGTCGCCTCACCGCGCCAGCCCCGCAGATGCTCCACCGCGAGCAGGACGGCCGCCACCACACCGATCTCGATCCAACCGAGATCCTGCCGCAGCCACGGGACCGCGAGAAGCACGGCACAGGCCGCACCCGCGAGCAGGAACGGACCGACGCCGTTTCCAAAACCGTTCCGTTGAGCGGCAGAACTGCTGGAAAACTCCATGGAACGTTTCTAGTTCGACCCCCACCGCGAAGCAAACGGCGCGGTCACAAAACGAGAAGGCCGGAGGGCGGGGCGAACCCCGGCCCTCCGGCCTCGTGATCGAACCGCCGAGGCGGGTCGAACTAGAACGTCTGGCCCGTGCTGCCGGTGACCGTCGCGGCAGGGGTCCCCGCCGGGTTAATCGCGGCGAGGGCGTAAATCTTCTTCGCGGCACCGGCCGTGAAGGCCTGCTGGCCCAGCGGAGTCGCCGTGCTGGCCGGATCATAGGCCGCCACCACGAACGCACCCTTCTTCACGCTCCACTGGCCAACCTGGTTGGCATTGAGCGTCTTGTTGCCAACCAGCGAAGGCGAACCACCCTGCGTCACCGACACCAACTCCTGGACGGAGCCGTTGTTCTTGACGCGGACGGTGTAGTTCGACTTCGAACCGCCACCGCCACCGCCACCGCCCGCGAAGGCGGGAGCGGCCACGGCGACCGCGGCGAGAACCGCCACGGCGAACGTAACCTTGCGAATCATAGAAAACCTTTCTCTCGAGAAAAAAAGAAAAACCAGGATTGTCCCGCGGACGCACCTATCGATCCAAAGTCCATTCCGTCGGAAGAACCACGCTCCTGTCGAACCGAGATCGAACCAATGTTGTCGTGCAGCCTGACATCAGAGCCCCGTCGCCGCCGTTTCAGCACCATCCCGAGTGCAGATCGCGAACAGTACCTCGGAGTCCACACTCTCCTCCAGAAACTTCACATGACCGTCGCTGAACAGGCAGTTCACACCGCTCGGATGGAGGCCGCGAAAGCTCTGCTCGGCCGGGTCGTTCACGACCCGAGAACTCTGGCAGACGATGTTGTTGCCGCATGCCCACCGGGCATCCTGCAGCGCCTCGGCCGCAGCCGCCGTCGAGCCTCCCTCATGGCTGCGATCCACCGCCTCCGCCACAAGGACGGTGCGACTCAGGCCATCGGTGACCGCACTAGCCCGCACCGGCGGGCGGTAACGATTCACCGGTTCATTGCCGGTTGAATCGACGTACGACGTGGGGATCAAAACGCCGCGGTCGCTGAACAGCCGCAGCGGGCGCGTGATGTTGTCGCCATCGCTGTAGCCGGTGATACCGGCGTAGTCCTGCTTGCCGGGAAACCGCTCGATCCCGCTCGGGCAGACGTAGATCGGCAGCACCGCGTCGGAGGCGACGTCATTGCCGCCCGGGGCGTTCCAGACCTTCTGGTAGTCGATCTTCAACGAGAGCGCCGATTCCTCCAGAAACGGAAGGACGAACGACGACCACGCATGCAGACGGGCCGGTTGCCTGCTCGCGTCGGGGGTGTAGGCATCGCTGCCGGCCGGGAACATCCGCCGCGCGGCCTCGTAGTTCGTGATCGCCACGCCCTGCTGCCGGATGTTGTTCGAGCAGGCCGACCGGCGGCCCGACTCCCGTGCCCGCTGCACCGCCGGCAGCAGCATGCCGATGAGCGTGCCGACGATCGCGATGACGACGAGCAACTCCACGAGCGTGAAGCCCGCGGCGCGTGTTTTCTTGATTGGCGTTGGCTTGCAATCAGTCATGACTCAGGTCGGCTGCATGAAGAGCGGGTTTCTTCGTTGCTACGGAGCGAAACACTTTCCCGAGCCTAGCAGCGGTGAGTCACGTCACCACGAGGATTCGGAAAAAATGGTTGCCGATCGCGACTCACAAACTGCCTGACTTCCCAAAACCTAAAAATCACTCACATTCCCCAACTTGTCACAATGAATTCACCAATGGGGGAAAGTGATTGGGGAGTTTACGGGGATTTTGCGGGCTGTCAACGCTGTTTCGATTTTCACCCATCCCTTATGTGTTAGGCCTTTACGAGGATCATAAAAGCACTCTCGCCCAGGCCATAAACCCTATTCTGGAAGTGATTTACGTTTTCTTCCACCACCCGCCGCGGCGGTAGAAGGGAGAGCGCAGACCAATCCTCCCGTTCCACAGGCCATTGGACGCTGCGGCTGATTCGAGTTCCCGACGAAAATCTTCCGCGGCCCCGGTCAGCCGCACGACTGCCTCGAGCTTGCGAAACCGTCCCCGACGCTCGACCACGATTGCCTCCGGTGTCTCCACGGCAACCGAGGTGAGCCTTGGAAACAGGAACGGTCCGCGGTAGCCGTCCTTGCGCCGCCAGGATCTGACCGCCGAGACGTGGTGGTGCCGCGCGTGGATGGAAAGCGCGGGGTTCACGATCACCACGCCCGCCCGGGCGGCCTCATACGCCAGCCGGCTTTCGCACTGCGGAATCCCGAGTTGGAACTCCGCCTCGAACGGCGGCAGTCCGCCCGCCTCGAAGATCCAGGCATCCTGCGAATGCGAGAAGAAGTGCCAGCCCGCACCAGCCACGCGCCCTTCCATCGAGGGTGCGGCGTCGTCATCCCAGCGCGACAGGGCGACCAGCCCGCCTGCGCGAGCGAGCGGCAGGGCGGCCGCGATCGATTCATCGAACGCGATGTCGCTGTTGGCGAGGACGCAAATCCGTCCGGGGAACCGCTCGCCGGCGAGCCGAAAAAAATCGCCGAACGTCCAGCGTCTGGCCGCCCCGTCAACTTCGGCGACCGACTCGAACGCTCCGACCGCCGCGTTCACGCGGCGGACATGGTCGAGTTCCGACTGCCGCTCAGGCTGCGGCGAGCGGTAGGACTGCTGGAGCAGGATCATCCGTGATCAACCGCGAGGTGCAAGACCGGCCAGGTCGGCCGCGTTCCAGAGAGCCTGTCAGGCAATGCAGTAAGGGCTGCCCCGGAGATTGAGCCCAAAATCGTTGGTCGTGGGCCCGAGCCCGTTCGCCGCCCCCGACTGGGTTTCCACGATCAGGCCCGCGCCCCGTGGCTTGGGCACGGCCAGCCCAAGGTCGAGCGTGATCCGATAGTCGCCTCCGAACACGTCGCCCCGATTGGATCGGATGCGATAGACCGTGCCGGCCGGGGCGCCAGCCTTCGGCTCGAGAACGAATCCGCCCGTTTCCGCGACCACGCTCGGATTGGTCAGGGCAAGCGTCATCTGCTTGCCGCCGAGGTTGCCCGAGACCGTGAAGTGGCCGAGCGCCAGACCGGTGACCGGCCTCGAGAACGTGACCTCGACGGCGCCATCGGCTGGGACAGCGGCGAGTTTCGCCATCGGCCGTACGCTGTCGATCGTGAGCGAAAGCGTGGCAAGGTTGCTCTGCAAGCCCACGACGCTCTCGGAGCGGGCCGTGACTGAGTGGACCCCGTCCCCGAGCGCAGGAGTCTTAAGGGCCCATGCACCATTGAGTGGATTGGTCGGCACGCGAACCTCGGCACCCCCGTCTACCTGCACGACGACGCGTGTGCCACGCGGCGCGACACCGCTCACGACCGGCGTGCGGACGTTGGTGATGCCGTCCCCCTTCGCCCCCGAGTCGGTGGCCGCTGCAAGGCCGACCGACGGTTGCGCCGGACCGCTGGTGACGACCTCCACGACGAGCGGCTTCGAGCGCGGCCCGACGGCCCCGTCGGCGTTCGTGGGTTGGGCGGTGATCGAATACCTGCCGTCACCCAAGGCTGCCGCCTGGCCGATCGTGAACGACCAGCCGTTGTTGACGACGGGGACCGTGCCGAGCGGCGTGGCTCCACTGAACAGCGTCACACTCACCGCGTTCCGAGTGCCGCCAACGAACGTCGGGGTCGTGACGAACGTGCGGTTGTCGGCGGTGGCGCGGACGTCGCCCGCCCATGCCGAGTCACTCGATGTGACGAGGTCAGGAACGCCGGCGACGGCTGCCGCCAGAACGGCCCGAACCTCGAGGCACTCCAGACTCAACGATGAGCCACGGGGCGATCTGCTCAGTCGCATCGACTTCTCTAGGCGGTCACTTCGCATGATGGCCGAACCTCAAAAATTCGCCCGACTCGGGCTGAAACGAGAAAAAACCAACAACACGCTGCTGTGATAAGGGCGGGAACAACCCGAGTCAAGCGACCGACAAGCATCCAAAACGGTACGCGGCCCGGCGAGGAAAGGTTCAGACGACCTGGTTCCGGGCCGCGGCGAGGGCCTGCCGCAATCGCTGCCGGAGGGCTTCCGGCGTGAGTTTGATTCTGGCGATCTCACGGGCATTTTCGGCGATTCTGCGGGCGATGCGGTCGTTCGCGCGAAGCCTCGCGACGACCTCCGGCAGGGTGTCGCGGTCGACGACGACACAGGTCTCGCCGTCCACGAGCAGGTCGTGCCAGCATTCCTCCCATGCGGGCTCAAACCGGATCGGCACCCCGCCGAACAGGCCGATCATGAGGTAGCGGTCCCACGACGAGGTGTTGCCATCGACGTCGGCGAGAAACCGATGTCGGTTGAGCCGGCGCAGCGGATCCGGTCGCGCCACGAGTCCCTCTGCGGCGAGCCGCCGGGCGAAGTCACCGTCGATCTGTCGCAGCTTCGAGATCCGGCAATCCGAACCCGGGATCGCCCGGGCCGCCCGGCAAAACCTGACGCGGGCGTTCTCTTCGTACGCGACGGCGCCGGTGCTCGCGCCGCGAAAGTAGAGCGTGTCGGTTTTCCGTTCCCATGCCAGCGGCGCCGGCAGGGACGGTCGGGGCCCCAGCAGATAGGTGTTGGGGATGAGCCCGATGCTCGCTCCCGTGCGCCGGGCGAATCCCAGCACGTCCTGCGGCTCCTGGAAAAACACGCCGTCCCCGAAGTGGATCGGAACGTCCTCGAACCGGAACTCGGGATCCTCGCGACCGCAGACGTGGATCGCCCGGGCGAGATCGCGCCACCGCGTTCCGAACCGCCGCATCTGCTCCGGACCGCTGAACTCGATCCGGACCTGGTCGCCGTAGCGCTGGCGATCGAACGTCCACCGCGTGACCTGCGAGCCGGCCGGCCCCCCGACGTACGCGACCCGCACCGGCGTCGTCAGGGGAGCGACGCCGCGCCAACACTGCGCGGCGAGGTGGATGGCGCGGAGGAGGCTGTTCACGGCGGCGCGGATCGTAGCGGCGCCGCGCCGCCCGCGTCGAGCCGCGCTCCACCGGCCGGTCGGTCGCCCAGCCGCCGCGGCCCCCCCAGACTCCGCACCGGCGGCCGAGGTCGGAAAAACCTGTGCCGGCGGGCCGGTTTTTGCCGATGGCTCCGGCGCGTCAAACCCCTACCATCCCGCCGCTTCGCGCCCCGATGTCCCAACGCCGCCTCATGCCCGACTTCTCGTCCCTTGAGTTTCCCGAGGACGCCTTCCCGCCGGCCCGGGCGGTCGAGAACGACTACGTCCGCACCTGCGCCCGCGGAGCGCGGCGCATGGCGCAGCTGCGGGTCGCCGTCACGGGCCTGGCCCGAAACCTCGGCCACGTGCTGCCGGCCACGATCCGACGCGTCGAGCGCCTCTGCGGCATGTTCGCCGACGCGCGGGTCGTCGTGTACGAAAACGACTCCACCGACGACACGAAGCGGCTCCTCGAGGCCTGGGCCCGCACCGATCGCCGGGTGCACGTCGTGCTGGACGACTGCCATGATCCGAAGAACCCGCCGACGCGCTGCCTCGCCCGGGCGGAGCGGATGGCGCGGTATCGTCACCGCTGCCAGGATCTGGTGCTCGAACGCTGCGCGGGCTTCGACGCGGTGGTCATCCTCGACCTCGACGTCGCGGGCGGCTTCAGCCTCGACGGCGTGGCCAACTCGTTCGGCCACGACCACTGGGACTTCATCGGCTCCAACGGACTGATCTTCCGCCGCGAGGGGCTCGCGATCAATCGTCCGCGACAGTACGACATGTGGGCGCTGCGGTTCGACGCCGATCTCTCGCCGCTGGCCACGAAGGGCGGCTGCCACTACGCGTACGCGCGCGGCGAGCCACTCGTGCCGGTGACCTCGTGCTTCGGCGGGATGGGCATCTACCGCATGGATGCCTACCGGGCGGGCCGCTACGGCGCCAGCGACACCGAACACGCCGTCTTCCACCGCGAACTGATCCGGCGCGGCTTCGGCCGCCTGTTCCTCAATCCGAGCCAGATCCTCGTCTACGGCCGCCGGCACCGCTTCGGCGACCGGCTCGTGGCCGCCGCGCTCCGCGGCTGGAGCCGGCTTTCCGGATCGCCGGCGGAAGAGTGGATCTGCGGCGCCTCGGAGGCCGTTCCCGGCCCGGCCCGGAAGGCTGCGGCCGCGTGAGAGCCGCTCAACCGGGACGGCGGTTGAAAGCCGGTCGCAGCCTGCGATAGTGATGGCTCGCGGTGGCGTCCCGGCCACCGCGCCGCCCGGCAGGATGCACCATGAAAATCCACGAATTCCAAGCGAAGGATCTCCTCCGGGCCGCCGGTGTCCCGGTCCTCGCCGGCCGCGTGGCCACGACTCCGGCCGAAGCCGCCGCGGCCTTCACGGCGCTCGGCACGCCCGTGTGCGCCGTGAAGGCCCAGATCCACGCAGGTGGCCGCGGCAAGGGCAGGATCGCCGGCTCGGAGCAGCGGGGCGTCGAACTCGCGAAGAGCGCCGCCGACGCCGAGCGGATCGCGGCGGGCCTGCTCGGCAAGACGCTCGTCACGATCCAGACCGGCCCCGAGGGGCAGGTGGTCAGACGCGTGTTCGTGGAGAGCGGCTGCGCGATCGAGCGAGAGCTCTACTGTGCCGTGCTCGTCGACCGCCGCGTCGGCTCGCCCGTCCTGATCGCGAGCACCGCCGGCGGCATGGACATCGAGGAGGTGGCGGCGAAGACACCGGAACTGATTCTGAGCGAGCCGTTCGATCCCGACCGCGGCCTGGCCGGCTACCAGGCCCGGCTTCTGGCTTCGAAGCTGAAGCTTCCAGCGGCCAGCTGGCGGCACGCCGAAACGTTTTTCCGCAGGCTGTGCAGGGCGTTCGTCGATCTCGACGCCTCCCTGGTCGAGGTCAATCCGCTGGTGCTCACGAAGGAGGGCACGCTCGTGGCGCTCGACGCCAAGATGACGTTCGACGACAACGCGCTCTTCCGCCACAAGGACCTGGCCGCCCTCCGCGACGAGGCGGAAGAGGAGCCGGCCGAGACGCGGGCGGCGGCCGCGGGCCTGTCCTACGTCAAATTGCACGGCACGATCGGCTGCCTGGTGAACGGCGCCGGCCTCGCCATGAGCACGATGGACCTCGTGAAGTACCACGGCGGCGAGCCGGCCAACTTCCTCGACGTGGGTGGCGGCGCGGACGTCAACCAGGTCACGGAGGCCTTCCGCATCATTCTCTCCGACCCGCACGTGAAGGCGATCCTCGTCAACATCTTCGGCGGCATCATGCGGTGCACGACGATCGCCACCGCGCTCGTCGAGGCCTCGAAGACGGTCGGCTTCACGGTGCCGCTCGTCGTGCGGCTGGAGGGCACGGAAGTCGAGGAGGGGAAGAAGATCCTCGCCGCGAGCGGCGCCGCCATCATCACCGCCGACGGCCTGACCGACGCCGCGAAGAAGGTCGTCGCCGCCGCCAAGGCCTAGGAAACCACCATGAGCATCCTCGTCAACCGCGACACGCGCGTCATCTGCCAGGGCATCACGGGCAAGGTGGGCGAGTTCCACACCCGGGGCTGCCTCGACTACGGCACCCGGATGGTCGGCGGCGTCACGCCGGGCAAGGGGGGCGAGACCGTCGCCGACCTGCCCGTGTTCGACACTGTGGCGGAGGCCCGCGCCGCCACCGGCGCCAACGCCACGATGATCTTCGTGCCGCCGGCGTTCGCGGCCGACGCGATCCTCGAGGCGGTCGGTGCGGGCATCGAACTCGTGATCGCGATCACGGAGGGGATCCCGGTGCTCGACATGGCCCGCGTGATGCCGGTCGTGAAGGCCTCGAGGAGCCGCCTCGTCGGGCCCAACTGCCCGGGCGTGATCACGCCCGGCGAGTGCAAGATCGGCATCATGCCCGGCTACATCCACACGCCCGGCCACGTCGGCGTGATGAGCCGCTCGGGCACGCTCACCTACGAGGCGGTCTGGCAGCTGACGCAGCTCGGCCACGGCCAGAGCACCTGCGTCGGGCTCGGCGGCGATCCGCTCGTGGGCTCGTCGTTCATCGACATCCTCGAACTCTTCCAGAACGACCCCGACACCCACGCGATCCTGATGATGGGCGAGATCGGCGGCTCCGCCGAGGAGGAGGCGGCGGCCTACGTGAAGGCCCACGTCACGAAGCCCGTGGCGGCGTTCATCGCCGGCCGCACCGCCCCGCCGGGCAAGCGCATGGGGCACGCGGGGGCCATCATCTCCGGCGGCAAGGGGACGGCCGAAGCCAAGCTCGCCGCGCTCCGCGACGCGGGCATCGAGGTGGCGGAAAGCCCGGCCGACATGGGCGCGGCGCTGGTCCGCGCGATGAAGAAGTAGGACGGGCTCCAGCCCGTCGTTTGGATGCGAATCAACCTCTTCATCCCCTGCTTCGTCGACCAGATGACGCCGCAGGTGGGTCTCGCGGTGACGCGGGTGCTCGAGCGGCTGGGGCACACCTGCGAGTTTCGTCCGGCGCAGACCTGCTGCGGTCAGCCGAGTTTCAACGCCGGCTACTGGGACGAGGCCCGTGCCGTGGCCCGGCGGGCGCTCGACGTGTTCGACGGCGCCGAGGCGGTGGTCGGACCGAGCGGCTCGTGCGTGGCGATGATGCGGGTGTTCTATCCGCAGCTCTTCGAGGGCACGGCCGACGAGACGCGGGCTCTCGATCTCGCGGCGCGGACGTTCGAGTTCGGCGAGTTCCTCGTCGCGAAGCTCGGCGTGACCGACGTGGGGGCCCGGTTCCCCCACCGGGTCACCTACCACGACGGCTGCCACGGCCTGCGCGAACTCCGCATCCGGGAGGCGCCGCGGGAGCTCCTGCGTGCCGTGCGGGACCTCGAACTCGTGGAGTGCGACGAGCCGGAGAGCTGCTGCGGGTTCGGCGGGCTCTTCAGCGTCAAGTTCCCGATGATCTCCACCGCCATGGCCGAGGTGAAGGGCGGATCGCTCGCCCGCACCGGCTGCGACTACATCGTGTCGAGCGACCCATCCTGCCAGTTGCAGCTCGACGGCTGGCTCTCCCGAAACGCGGCGACCGTCGGCCGAAGGCCGCGCACGATCCACCTCGCCGAAGTGCTGGCTACCGACCGGGCGTGAGGCCGGGGGAGCGGGGCGTGTCGGCGTCGTGCTTCTTCGTGACGTGGACGATGACCGGCCGCTCCGCCGTGAGGCCCGACTTGTCGGTGACCACGACGGTGAACGCGTAGGCCTTGCGCTCCTCGCGGTCGGGACGGCTCTTGAGCCTCACGGCACCCGTCGCGGGATCGATCGTGACCACGGCCGCGTCGTCATCCTGCTCGGGCTTGAGTGAGAAGGCGAGCACGTCGCCGGCATCGGCGTCCGTGGCGGAGGCCTGGTACACGACCGTGTCGACGGAAGCTCCGTCCTCCACGAAGCCCGAGTCCTTGCCGGTCATCGCCGGCGCCTGCAGGACCGTGAGCGGCCGCCAGGAGCCCAACCGGTAGTGTTCGACCAGGCCGACGTCGCGCCGGCCGTCGCCGTTTTTGTCGTTGGCGGCCAGTTGCGGCGTGAACGACCCGCTCGCGTCGGTGTCGAGAAAGGGCTCGTCCGGGTCGTGCATCTGGTTCGCGTTGGCGTCGACGAACGGCTCGCTCCACGCGGTCGGCCGGGGCTTCGCCGCCGGATCGAAGGCCGACCCCGGCTCACCCCCGAACGCGACCTCGCGCCGGGCCGCGTCATACCCCAGGCTCCTGCTGAACGCGGCGAGCACCACGCTTCCGGTGTCGAGCGCGAGCCGGCCGAAGTCGGGCCGGGAGGCGGGTGGCAGCGGGGCGAACGAGAGCGCGAGCAGCACGCCGCCCGAGGCGATCGCCCCCGCGAGGAGGCCGACGATCGCGCCGCCGATCTGGTCGATCCGGGGTGCGAGCCGGACGGCGTCGGCCGCCACGACGGCGTTGATCGCGAGCAGGAGACCGACGGTCGCCACGACGAGCAGTCCGATGAAGGCGCCGGGGGCCGCGTAGGCCGCCGGCGCCTCGGCGAGCTCGAGCCACGACGCGAGCGGGCCCCAGAGCCCGAGCGCCAGGAAGATCGACGCCAGCGCGTGGAAGCCGAGCAGCGTCGCCCGGAACATTCCCCGGCGGAAGCCGTACACGCCGGCGCCCACGGCACAGCACAGCACGAGCGGAGCCAGCACGGCCTGCAGGGGGGACGCGGCGAGAAGGGGGGGCTGGATGTCCATCACGCTTTCGTCACCCGGACGACCTCGTTGACGCTCGTCACGCCCGCGATCACCTTGCGAAGGCCCTCCTCCTGGAGCGTCCGCATGCCGCCCTTCCGGGCGGCCGACCGGATCGCCTGGATCGACGGCCGACCCACGAGCAGCTCGCGAATCTCCCGGTCGAAGACCATGAGCTCGTGCACGCCGGTCCGGCCCCGGTAGCCGGTGCCGTTGCAGGCGGGGCAGCCCTTTTCCTTGTAGAAGACCTTCGCGACTTCGGCGGGGATGCCGGCGGACTTCAAAAACTCCGGCGTCGGCGTGTAGGGCTCCTTGCACTTGTCGCACAGCACCCGCACGAGCCGCTGCGCGAGCACGGCCGTGACGGCCGACTGGATCAGGCTCGTGTCGATGCCGATGTCGAGCAGCCGCGTCACGGTGGTCGCGGTGTCGTTGGCGTGGAGGGTCGTGAACACGAAGTGGCCGGTGAGGGCGGCCTGCATCGCGATCTCCGCCGTCTCCTTGTCGCGGATCTCGCCCACGAGGATCACGTCGGGATCCTGCCGGAGCACGCTCCGCAGGATCTTGGCGAACGTCAGGTCGGCCGCCACGTTCACGGCCGTCTGGGAGATGTTCTCGAGCCGATACTCGATCGGGTCCTCGATCGTGACGATGTTTCGCGACAACACGTCGATCTCGCCGAGCGCCCCGTACACCGTGGTCGTCTTCCCGGAGCCGGTGGGGCCGCAGACGATCAGCATGCCGTGCGGCCGATGGATGATGTCACGCAGTTGTTTGAGCACGGAATCCCGCATCCCGAACGTGCCCAGGCCCTGCCTGACGATGCTCCCCTCGGCATCGAGCAGCCGCAGGGCGATCTTCTCGCCGTAGTTCGTCGGCCCCGACGCGGCGCGGACGTCGAACCGCCGGCCGTCGAACACCACCGCGAACGTCCCGTCCTGCGGTCGCCGCCGCTCGGCGATGTCCATGTCGCCGATCACCTTGAACGCCGAAACCACGGCACGTCCCGCCTCCGCAGGCACCGTCTCCGCGATGTGCATGATGCCGTCGATCCGGAACCGGACCGCCACCTCGTCGCCGGTCTTCGGCTCGAGATGAACGTCGGTCGCCCGTTTTTGGATGGCGCGGGCGAGGATGCCGCGGACGCGGCCGATCGCTTCGGAGGTCTCCTCGTCGAGCTGCTCCGCGTCGCGGCTCTCGTAGGGTCTGCCGTCCTTCTTGAGGAGCGTGACCCGCGCCTGCGCCGGCGCATCGGGCCGGACCGCGGCCCCCGCCAGCGGATCGTCGCCGGCGGTGGAGCCCGGAAACACCATCCGCAGCCATTGGTGCACCGCCCCCGGCAGGATCCGCTGCGTCGAACCGACCCGCAGGTCGCGCGCGACCGTGTAGCCCCCCACGGTGAGCAGCAGGGCCGGGATCATCAGGTTCACGGCCGGCACCCCCCACCGGAGCGTCACGGCGAGGAACAGCGCCCCGAGCACGACCAGTCCGAGCGTCCAGGGCGTCGCTCGCCGAAACACGGCGGCGGCGTCGCGATCCACCCACAGGCACGAGCCGGCCCAGGCCGCGGCGACCGCGAGCCACACCGCTCCCCAGATATAGAAGGATTCACTCACCGCCATGGCCGTCGTCAGTCATGTCCGTGACCATGTCGCGAACACACCCATGCTCCTACCCCCCATGCTACTATGTGGGGAGAAGGCATGCTGCATGAGCACCCCCAGCAGTCCGGCGCACGCCGCCTCCACGCCGCCCCCGGCACGGGCCGCCAAGAAACGGTTCCTTCACGACGCCGCCGAGCACGTCCGAGACGTGGGGCATCGGGCTTTCGTCCGCAAGGCCCTCGGCGGCTACTACGCGAGCCGCGACACCCAGAAGGGCCGCTACCGCGACTGGGAGCAGGCCCGCGACGCCGCCAGCCTGGCCAAGTGGTCGGCCGTCAACCGGCTCGATGAGCTCCTGCCCCGGTTCGTCGCGAACTTCGAGGCCAACGGCGGCGTGGTGCATTGGGCGCGCGATGCCGACGAGGCCCGCCGGATCGTGCTCGACCTGCTGCGCGACGCGAAAGCCCGCGCCGTGATCAAGAGCAAGTGCATGACGAGCGAGGAGATCCACCTCAACGCCGCACTGGAGTCCGACGGCTACGGCGTGGTGGAGAGCGACCTCGGCGAGTTCATCCAGCAACTGCGCGGCGAGCCGCCCTACCACTTCGTCTTCCCCTGCATGCACGTCCGCCGCGACGAGATCAGCGACCTCTTCGGCAAGCACCTCGGCACGCCGCCCACCGACAGCCCCGAGGAACTGACGATGATCGCCCGCCGGCACATGCGCCGGCTCTACGTCGACGCCGATGTCGGGATCACGGGGGCGAACTTCCTCGTCGCCGAGACAGGTCAGATCTCGATCACGGAAAACGAGGGGAACGCCCGGCTCACCGCGGCCCTGCCGCGGATGCACATCGCGATCTCCGGGATCGAGAAGGTGGTCGAGCACCTCGACGACCTGGCCGTGCTCCTGCCGATGCTCGCGACCGCCGGGGCCGGCCAGCCGATGACCTGCTACAACACGCTCTACGCGGGCCCGCGCAAGCCGGGGGAGGCCGACGGCCCCGAGGCGATGCACCTCGTGCTCCTCGACAACGCCCGAACCGCGATCCTCGCCGACCCCGAGCAGCGCGACAGCCTCCACTGCATCCGTTGCGGCGCCTGCCTGAACGTGTGCCCGATCTTCAAGAACGTGGGGGGCTTCACCTACGGCACCACCTACCAGGGGCCGATCGGCTCGGTGATCACGCCGCACCTCCGCGGTCTGGCCGACTGGAACCACCTGTCGGGAGCCAGTTCGCTCTGCGGAGCCTGCACCGACGCGTGCCCGGTGCGGATCGACATCCATCATCACCTGCTCCACAACCGCCGCAACGCCGCCCGAACCGCGCCCAACCGCTGGGAGCGGATCGGCCACCGCCTGTTCGTCGCCGTCGCCTCGCGGCCCTGGCTGTTCGCGGCGGGTGGCGGGGTGTTTCGCCGCACGCTGGGCCTCCTGAAAGTCCTGCGGCCGCCGCTCCTCCGCGACTGGCTCGCGAGCCGCGACCTGCCCGCGGCCCCGGCGCGGAGTTTCCGCGCCCAGTGGAAGGCCCGCGCATGACGACCGCCCCCCCTTCCGGCCGGAACGACTCCGACCGCAACGGCTCCGCTCGCGACGCGATCCTCTCCCGCCTCCGCGAGGCGCTGCGGACTCAGGCGCCGCTCCCACACCTGAAGTCGCACGCTGCGGCTCCCGTCCCCGCACCGACGAACGGCCTCCCCCACCTGTCGGTGCTTCCCGAGCAGGCGGCGCGGCCCTGGCTGCCCGACGGCGGCGACACGCCCGCGGCGAGGCTCGCGATCCTCACGGAAAACCTGGGCAAGCTCCGGGCGCTCGTGCATCGCGTTCCCGACCTGGCCGCCGCGGCCGACCTCGTCGGCACGCTCGCCCGGGAACGGGACTGGAGGCAGGTGGCCTGGCACGATCACCCCCTCGTCACGCCGGTGCGGGCCGGCATCCCCTGCAGCACGCTCGAGATCCGGCCCGGCGCGTTCGACAAGTCGGCCCTCGAGGCCTGTGATGCCGGCATCACGGCCTGCGACGCGCTCGTCGCCCAGACCGGCTCGATCCTCGTCTCGAGCGCGACCTGCGGCGGCCGGGCCCTCTCGATCCTGCCCCACGTGCACGTCGTCGTGGCGACGCTCGACCAGATCGTGGCCACGCTGGGCGACGCGCTGCACGATGTCCGCGAGCGGCACGCCGGCCGGTTGCCGAGCATGCTCTCGTTCATCACCGGCCCCAGCCGCACCGGCGACATCGAGCGGATCCTCGTGCTCGGCGCCCACGGCCCGAAGGAACTTGTCGTGATCCTCGTCGGGTGAAGGCATGTCCGATCGACGCTGCCCCATCTGCCTCGGCGAAACGTTCGAGATCCGGGCCAAGCTCGTGTGCCGCCGGTGCGGCATGATCCTCGAGACCTGCTGCGAGGGCGGCCCGATGGGCTCGTCCTCGACGTGTGAGAGGCCGGCGGAACCGTCGGCAGATCCGGAACAACCGCGCACTTCTCGCGACGGTTGAGTTTTTCGGTCGGCGAAGATCGATCTTCTGCTGTGAGTTTGCCGCCTGCGCAAACCCTCGGGACCGAGGAACGGCGCCACGGATGCGTTCCCTGGCCCGGCGGGAAGGCGGCGGGCTCATCCGGGCTCGACGTTGGAACGCCACCGACTGGGGATGGCCTCCTTCGCAGCCTGGAAAGGTGTTCGCGAACCGAGTGTGACAAGTTCTTTTTCCTCTGGAGGTTTCTGTGAAGAAGCGTTTGACGTTCAGTTTTCTGCCGTGGGTCACGGCTGCCGGCGTGTGTCTCGGCGGCTCGTTCGCCCGCAGCGAGGATGGCTCCGTGCTCGTCGGTGGTGAGGCTGCCGCGGCGGCCACGGACGCGGCCGACGCCGCCCCGGCCGACGCCTGCATGAAGACGGTGAAGGTGTGGAAGGTGGTGCCGGAGATCCGCGACGTGGAGGCCACCGAGTGGACGACGGAAGTCCGCGAGCGGTCGTTCACGGTGAAGAAGCGGGTCCCGCGACTCGAGGAGAAGACCCGGAATTACACCGTGATGGTGCCGGAGCACCGGACGAAGACGGTCGAGTACACGGTGAACGTCAACGTGCCGGAGACGAAGACGATCCAGTACAGCGTGAAGGTCCCCTACACCGAGCAGGTGGAGGAGCAGTACACGGTGTGCGTGCCGGTCACCGAGCAGCGGACGGCCACCTACAAGGTGAACGTGCCCTACACGGAAGAGCGGACCGCGACCTACAAGGTGAACGTCCCCTACACCGAGCAGGTGGAGGAGAAGTACACGGTGCAGGTTCCCTACACCGAGGAGATGACCGGCTACCGGACGGTCTCGAAGCGGGTTCCCGTCAAGTCGACGAAGACGGTCACCTGCCGCGGCGGCCACTGGGTCACCGAGGCCAAGGAGATCTCGGCGAACGGCAAGTATGACGCCTGCGGCAACCCCTGTTGCCCGAAGGTGGTCTGCTGCCGTAAGTGGGTCCCCACGTGCGAGACCAAGGAGATCGAGGTCACGATGTGGAAGACCGAGTGCGAGCAGGTGCCCTTCACGTACTGCGTGAAGAAGTGCCGCACCGAGGAGCGGACCCGCACGGTGTGCGTGCGCAAGAGCCGCTGCGAGGAGCGGACCCGGACCTACTGCGTGAAGCTCAGCCGCTGCGAAGAGCGGACGCGGAACTACTGCGTCACCAAGATGGTGCCCGAGACCCGGACCCGCACGAAGTGCATCGCCAAGTGCCGCACCGAGTGCCGGACCCGCGAGGTGACGGTGAACAAGTGCGTGCCCGAGACGCGGACCCGCGAGTGCCACTACACGGTGATGGTGCCGGTCCAGAAGACCGCGACCTACACGGTGTGCGCGAGCGACTGCGTCGAGGAGACCAAGACCGAGAAGTACGTCGTGCGCGTGCCCCAGAAGGTCACGAAGCAGGTGTGCGTGAAGGTCAAGAAGTGCGTCGAGGAGCAGGTCCCGGCCGGTGACGCGGGCGCTGCCTGCGGCAACGGCGGCAACGCCGGTCGCGGCCACAAGGGCTGCCTCCGCGGCTGCAAGAAGGGCTGCTAGTTCTTCCGCGGCCTCACCGCCGCAGGATGACGCGTCAGCAACGGGCGGGTCGGACGACGGGCGTCCGACCCGCCTTCTTTTTCCGGCAGAGGCTCTTCAAAGGGTCTGCATCGGTTGAAGTGGTAACGCGCCGGCTTCGGGCCCCCCGTATCCCGTCGCCGGACGTTCACTGCGCCCATCCATGGGCTCCGTTCACTCGGACTCACAGGCGCTGCGCCATCCTGGCTTCGCTGGTGAGTAACGCCGGCTCCCGGGACACGGGGAGCCCGAAGCCTCCTCAACTGACTAGGGGAGGCTCGGGGTTAACCCTACCGTTGAGACGGCGTATGTGACCAGCGGAGCCATGGATGGCGCAGCGCAGGCACATCCGAGTGAGCCGGAGCCTGGAGGGCGGAGGCGAACGTCCGGCGAGACGGTACGGGGTAACCCCGAGCCGGCGCGTATGTACGTCGTCTGCTATCCTGCCCCCATGCAGCACTGGCTGATCAAGAGCGAGCCCGATGTGTTCTCGATCCGCGACCTCGCGAAGAGCCCGCGGAAGACGACGCACTGGGAGGGGGTCCGCAACTACCAGGCGCGGAACTTCCTGCGGGCGATGAAGAAGGGCGACCGCGCCCTCTTTTACCACTCGAATGCCGATCCCCCGGGGGTCGCCGGCATCGTCGAGATCGTCCGCGAGGCCTATCCCGACCCGACGGCCTGGGACCGGAAGAGCGACTACCACGACCCGAAGGCGGCGGCGGAAAACCCGATCTGGTCGATGGTGGACGTGAAACTCGTGCAGGTCTTTCCACGCGAGGTTTCACTCGACGAACTCCGCGGCGTGAGGGCTCTCGCCGGCATGGAATTGCTCCGCCGCGGCAGCCGGCTCTCCGTGACCCCCGTCACCGCGGCCGAGTTTCGCACGATCGAGAAACTGGCGGCGCGGCAGCCATAATGGTGGGCATGCCCTGCCGCATCGAATCCACGCCCGCGCCACAGCCCGAGCCGGGCTCGGCGGCGGCTGCGAGCCGGCTGCCCGAGGCCCTGGCCTGGATCGACGGCGAGATCGAGACCCTGCGTGCGGCCGGCCTCGAACGACCGGCCCGTGTGCGCGAGGGGCGGCAGGCAGGGCAGGTGTGCCTCGACGGGCGGACACTCCTCAACTTCGGGTCCAACGATTATCTGGGCTACGCGGGCGACGTGCGGCTCACGAAGGCTGCGTCCAAGGCCTCGTGCGCCGAAGGTTTTGGCGCCGGCGCGAGCCCGCTCGTGAGCGGCCACTCGCGGGCCCATGACGAACTCGAGCGGTCCATCGCCGGGTTGCTCGCGGTCGAGGCGGCGCTCGTCTTTCCGAGCGGCTACGCGGCCAACACCGCCACGATCGCGGCGCTCGCCGGCCCCGACGACTTCATCGCCAGCGACGAGCGCAATCACGCGAGCATCATCGACGGCTGTCGGCTCGCGCGGGCCCGCATCGGCGTGTATCGCCATCGCGACCTGGCCGCTCTCGATGGCCTGTTGACCTCGGCCCGCGACGCCCGCCGGCGGCTCGTCGTCACCGACACGCTGTTCTCGATGGACGGCACGATCGCACCACTGGCGGGTCTGTGCGACGTGGCCCGGAAACACGCCGCGATGCTCCTCGTGGACGAGGCGCACGCCACCGGCGTGTTCGGCGACCGCGGCAGTGGGCTCGTCGAGGAGACGGACACGGCCGACGGCGTCCACGTGCGTGTGGGCACGCTTTCGAAGGCGCTGGGGGCCGCGGGCGGGTTCGTCGCCGGCAACGCCCGGCTCATCCACTGGCTGCGGCATGCCGCGCGGGCCTGGATCTTTTCCACGGCCCATCCACCCGGCGTCGCGGCCGCCGCCACCCGGGCCATCCGTCTGGTCGGTGAAGAACCCGGCCGGCGGATCGAGCTCCGCGCCCGCGCCCTGGATTTCGCAAGCCGGCTTCGACGCACAGGCCTCGACATCGGTGCCGCCGAGGGGCAGATCGTGCCGGTCGTCGCCGGCGCAGCGACTGCGGCCGTGGCGCTCGCGGAGCGGCTCGCCGCCCAGGGTTTTTTCGTGCCGGCCATCCGGCCGCCGAGCGTGCCGCGCGGCAAGAGCCTCGTGCGGGCGAGTCTCTCCTTCCTCCACGACGAGCAGGATCTCGTCCGCCTCGCCGAGGCTCTCGCGACGCATGCACGCTGACTCGCGCGACGCCTGGTGCGTGATCGGCGCGGGGCCGTCGGGCCTCACGGCACTCAAGAATCTCCGCGCCGTTGGCATCGCCGCGGAATGCCTCGAGCGCGAGGCGGGGATCGGCGGCAACTGGCGGTTCGACTCCCCCTCGTCCCGGGTCTTCGCCTCCACCCGTCTCATCAGCTCGCAGCGGCTCACCGAGTTCACCGACTTCCCGATGCCGCGGGAGTGGCCCGCCTATCCCGATCACCGCCAGTGTCTCGAGTACCTCGAACGCTACGCTCGGCACTTCGATCTCCTGCCGCACATCCGCTGCGGCGCGGGAGTGGAGCG
>Ga0209189_1000405_pt1 | contig 36215 bp, 58 predicted proteins | sample C_130820_EF_Meta_FD_187308 | JGI IMG/M metagenome (GOLD analysis project Ga0209189, IMG submission 187308) | Freshwater microbial communities from Lake Croche, Canada to study carbon cycling - C_130820_EF_MetaG (SPAdes) (version 3) | ecosystem: Environmental > Aquatic > Freshwater > Lake...
TAGATATGATGGTACTCTCACAGGCATTACGATTGGTTCTGGCAACATCATCTACGGCGAGTTTAACAGCTACACGGCTGGAACTGGCAAGGTGATCGGCTACATAGCTGGTTAATGATTCAAGCAAACACACCGCCAAAGGTTCAATTCCTTGGCGGGTGATTGCATTTTAATTATATGCCAAGACTGTCCCTGGGATTAGGAGTACAAAATCTACAAAAAGTTGGTAGAGGAGTTGCGCCGTCCTCCCTGCTTACTGGATTACTGGCTTACTGGAAATTTGATAATAATGGAAGCGGTGGCGTTTCACTTCTTGATTCATCTGGAAATTCCAGAACACTTACAGCACCCAATGGAACAGGTGGAGTATCTTTGGGGACTGGGAAAATAAATGGTAGTGCAAGTTTTAGTGGAGATGATTTAACATATTTCTCAAGAAGCGGGACATTTCTTAATGGATCAAGAGATGAATACAGCATTTCAGTTTGGGTAAAAACAACACAACAAGATGAAATTTTTTTAGTTGATCAGGCTACTGGAAATAATTGGGGCGGGTCGGCAATTGGATTAGATATGTTTGCAGACGGAAGAATATATGGAACTATTTTTTGGAGTGGAGTACCAGAATATGACAGAGCGGAAGGTTCATCCAGCATAAATAACGGAAATTGGCATCATACAGCCTTCACATGGAAAAGAACTGGTTCTCTTAAAGTTTATGTGGATGGAGCATTAGATGGCTCCATCTCTTCATCTGGAAATTATGCAAATATTCCAACAGCAAATGTTTCATTAAATGGCAACGCCGATGGAAGTTACTTAATAGGGAAAAGTGCAAATATAGACGAAGTTGGAATTTGGAGTAAAGAATTGTCGGCATCAGAAATTACATCTCTTTACAACGCTGGGGCTGGGAAAAGCTATCCATTCGCATGATTCGCATGATTCTTCTATGTTTTATTGTATCTTCCTGCTCACCACGCAAGCAGGAAAACAATGTTTTACCAAGATACTCCGACATGGGCGCAGCCGAAGACGCTGGTAAAGTTAAGCCATGAGTGAGGATCAGGTATGGAGCCTGGAAGTTCGACTGGCCAGGATGGAAGAGCGCCAGGTCCAGCTTTACGCTATGGTCGAGAGGTCACTTGCAAACTACGGAGACCTTGCTAATAAGGTTAATGCGCTTGAGCATTTGCGGACTAGGTTGCTCGCGATCTCTGGCATCATTGGGCTTGTGTGTTCCATGGCCTGGGATGTGATTAAAAACAGGAACAACTAGGAGATAAAATGGCTAATTTTACAGCAGGAACAAGTTTTGGTGCAAATGATACGGTAACCAATACAAAGCTTAACGCCTTGATTGCGGATGCTAGTATTAATCCAGAATATGCGATTAGCCTTAACTCTGGAACGATTGGCACACTTTCCTGCACCAGGGGGACTGTAGGCACGCTTAACAGCACGACTGGAACCATTACAACGATTAACAGCACGACTGGAAACATTGGCGCTGTTGCTGCGACTTCGGTTAGCGCTACTAGCGGTACCATTGGCGCAACTACAGCTACTTCAATCAACGCAACTTCTGGTACAATTGGATCACTCAATTCAACATCTGGAACAATTCAGACTCTTACGGCCAGCACTCTTTCTGGAACATTGACTGGTGGAACTTATTCTGGCTCTCTTGGAACTTCATGTAATTTCACAGCAGGTACTGTTCAAACTCTTACTGCTGGAACTCTGACTGGAACACTTACTGGTGGAACATATACTGGTTCGCTAGGCGGATCTTGCAACTTTACTACTGGAACGATTGGAACATTTACAGCAACAAATAACGCTACGATTGCTGGATGTACGGCTGGAAGCGGAGCTGGAGGATCATTAAATACTGCATTTGGGGCTGGAGGAACTCTTGGAAGTTCTACTGCTGATTATAATTCTGCATATGGATATGGTGCATTAAGGTATAATACATCTGGAGCTGGAAATACAGCACATGGAATGTGGTCATTATATTCAAATACTACCGCTGGATCAAATACTGCTGTTGGATATAGCTCTCAATATAGTAGCGGAACAACTAGTTTTAATACAAGTATTGGACATCTTTCTTTATATTTAAATAGTACTGGAACTGGTAGAAATACTGCTGTTGGATATAGAGCTCTTTATACTGATACTGGAATTGCGAATGCAACAGCACTCGGAGCTAATACAACAGTAACTGGATCTAACCAGGTACAACTTGGAGATTCCGCAACCACAACTTATGCATATGGAGCCGTGCAAAATAGATCAGATATTCGCGATAAAGCAGATATAAGAGATACAACTCTTGGACTTGAATTTGTCAATCAATTGCGACCTGTTGATTTCAAGTGGGACATGCGCGAGTATTATAAACCAGAGTTTGACAAAGATGCATCTCCAGAAATATACAAACTTTCAAATATTACGCATGATGGAAGCAAGAAGCGTAATCGCTATCACCACGGATTGATTGCCCAGGAGGTTAAGGAGGTTCTTGATAAGAACGGAATTGATTTCGGAGGATTCCAAGATCACAAAATAAGTGGTGGTGATGATGTGTTGAGCATTGGCTATAATGAGCTTATTGCTCCAATGATTAAGGCTATCCAACAGCTTTCAGCTAAAGTTGAATCGCTCGAAAATCAACTGTCAAACAAATGACGCTTACCGAAATCGCTCAGTTTGCAGGCGAGAAGATCGGTAAGACCGATTCTGATACGCTTACGTTCCTGCAAAAAGCAGCAGCGCTGAACTATCGGCGCGTATGGAACTTTGCGCCATGGCGTGAGACTGTGACGAACTCTACATATGGAATTACGGATATAACAAGCAGAACAGTTTCTCTTGGAACAAACGTAGAAGCACCTCTTTCTGTTGCTTGGGGTGATGATGAGCTTACTCCAATGGACTTAGCTACAATCATTTCTCAAGATGCTGACTTGCTTGACGCAAGTAGAGTGGGGACACCGCAGGCATACTATTTCAAGGGAAGGAATGCATCTGGAATAGCAGAAATCGATATTTATCCAGCACTTCAATCATCCAGCACAACTACGTTAAAAGTTGTAGAAAAGTTACAATCGCTTACTCGTTCTAGTTATGTTGTAGATTTCCCTCCATCTTCAAATGCGCTTGGCGATGAACTGCGCCTTCCTCATGTAAGCCACGTCGTGCTTGCCTTGACCCATGCAGATGCCCTGGAGCGTGAACGGCAGTATGGGAAGTCACAGATTGTTGTGCAGTCTGCAAACTCAGATTTGGCAGCAATGGCGAATTACGAATTGAGCCAGGTTGGTGGAATGAAGCAGATCACTCCAGCCTCGCTTGGCGAACTTGGTTTAGAAGAGATCATCTAAGGCCATGCCGTACTTCACGGATGCCACAGATGATGTCTTGTCGGTAGCTGTAACCCCTAGCTTTGAGGGTGGCCAGGTATCTGGCATTAGCCCCAATCTTATCGCGGATAACGCAGCCTCCGAGCTGCTCAACATGACCATTGCTCCGAATGGAAATCTCCAGACTCGCCAGGGTATTGAGACTGTTTCAACAAGTTTGTCCACGGCAAGCACCGTGCAGGGCATGTTCTATTTTGATACGCCTGATATTGAGACGATTGTTGTTGCAACAAATGGATCTCTTTATAAGTACAATACTGGATCAACAACATTCTCTACAACTGGTGGGACATTTGTAAACTCAACAAATCAAATTGAGTTTGCCCAGCTAAACAACAAATTATTTTGGACGGACGGATCTAGCTATCTCCAGTTTACAGATGGAACAAGTTCCTATAGGCAGGGAACAAGCATTCTTTCAATAACTGTATCAACACAGGGGCTGGGGTATACTGGGTCAACAGCTGCCGTTACAATTGGAGCACCAAACCTAGCTTATGGAACAACCGCCAGCGCAATTGCAACAGTAACAGGCGGAACAGTATCTGGAGTTATTGTTACAAATGCTGGATCTGGATATACATCAGCTCCATCTGTTACAATAGCTGCTCCACCAGCTGGAATAGGTAATTTTACGGCAACGGCAACGGCAAGTCTTTCAGCTCTCGCCCCTTCTGGCCTGCGCCTTATCAAGTCATTTACAAATCGTCTATTTGCAGTAGGAACAGGCGAAAATCGAAATACTCTCTATGCCTCGGACATTCTCGATCCAGAAATTTGGAAGACCACCAATTCAATCATCGTGGGTGGTGACGACGGTGAGGACATTATTGCAATCCAGCCTTTTTATGGATTCCAAATCATCGTTTTTAAGCGAAACAAGATCTACTTGGTCGATGTAACTCCAAGCACAACGCTGACTACTGGAACAGCAATTTCAACTCTTGCAAATACAGCAGCACAATGGACGGTTCAGACAATTTCAAATAGGGTAGGATGTATCGCTGGTAGGTCTGTGGCGCTTGTAAACAAGGACGTTTTCTTCCTGTCAAATGACGGAATAAGGTCAATCTCGCGGTCAATGGCGGATGACTTCTCGACTGTAGGTTTGACAATCAGCGAACCAGTCAAGGACATCATTGCCAGGATCAATCGAAGTTATGTGGAAACCGTGAATGCCACGTTCCACAATAACAGGTATCTGATAGCGATACCGCTCGATACTGCAACAAAGCCAAGTCACGTTCTGGTTTACAACTCAATCTTCAACTCGTTCGAGGGACTATGGGAAATACCAGCAGCCAGGATGGTCGAGACAAGCTTTAGCTCTGGATTTACAACCAATACGCCAAAGCTCTGTATTGGGACAACTACGTCGAAGGTTGGTCACCTGACTGACTATAAAGACGGAGACACAGTTGATGGTACTACTGGGTTCCAAGACTTTGGTGCTGGATATACAAGTAGGATCACGACGAAGGCATATGAATTCGATGATCGCTTTGCGCTTAAATATGGATCTCACTATGAGATCGAGTTCTATTACTCTGAATCTACCAACGCCACGATCAGCATGCGTAGGGATACAGATGGAAACGACATTACGCTTGGTACTGGTGTTGACACAACCTCGCCAAATGGGATCACGCTTCCGTTTACACTCCCAGCATCGTTCAGCTCTCAGGTCGTAAAGCGCAGGGCGGATAGCCTTCGTTCTTACGAGAAATGGCGTAATATGAAGTTGAAGATTTCGGCTCCATCACAAAAGCTTGCTATTCGCGGTATTATCATAGCAGCAAACCCAGACACCATTGAAATTCAGAAGAATATATGACCCAGGTAGAGTTCCTTGAAAAAAGTGGTGTTTCTGAGTCTATGTGGTCAAATTTCAGCGATTGGGTGGCCTGGTTCGATAAGCATGGTCTTATGGGTACAATAAGGGATAAAGAAGGCGAGATTTTAGGTGTTGCACTTGCCAGGTGTATTCCTGCTGGCGTAGCTCCAGACCATTATGTCCACGACGAGTCTGGTGATAACGTATTTGTTGACTTGTGCGCTACTAGTGGTATTAGAAAGGCTGAGTCGGTAGACCCGCTCAAAGGCTTGCTATTGATCCTTTTGGATCGATTTGGACCACGCAAGCGCATCATTTTCAACCGTCTAGGAAAACCAAAGGAGTACGATTACTATAAATTTATGAGAAAGGCATTGGCTTAATATGGGTAAAGCACCATCAATTCCGTCGGCTCCACCACCCCCAGATCCAAATGCTGTGGCACAGGCAAACGCCGAGATGTATCGAAAGAACATTGATACATATATTGAAAAATCTCCAGCAATGGCCGAACTTGAAAACAAGCTTCGCGTGCAGTATATGCCTCAACAGCGTGAACTTGAAAGGCAGTTGTCTGCGCTAGACCAAGCTGCTTCGGTTCAATCCAATCTTCAATTGGAACAGCAATATGGTGGCCAGCGCACCCTGGAAGCACTTCGCAGACAGTTTGAATATTCTCCAGAAGCCTATGCTTTAAATAAGGGGCTTGGGAAGCAAATGACATCACAATTCTCGCGTCTTTATGGTGAGAGTCCTTATGGAGCAGTTCAACCAGAGGTTGCATTTTCAACAAATAATGGGCCTATGAATTATTACTCAAAAATTGGAAGTAATATTTCGAATCCAAAAATAACAGCTTAATATGGCAACACTATCATCAGAACAAATGGCGCTTTTGGATAAATATTATCCAGATACTGCAAGAAAAATGAGAGAGCTTGATGCAGCAAAAGATCTTCAAGCAAATTCTCCAAGTATTTTAAATAATGCATATGCTCAACAAATTGGTCAAATAGGAGACTATGCATTGCAAAACAGACTTGGTACTCAAAATTTTACAGGCTCTCTTGCGTCACTTTCTGGAGCTAGAAATTATGGTGCATCTGATCTTGGTTCAAAATTAAACTTCCAGGTAACAGATGACCAGATTATAAATGATTATAATACATCAAAACTAAATTCACTTAAATCAATTATTGATAGAGGGAATACACAACTTGTAGGAATTCAGCAAAAAATTGCATCTTCAAATTCACTTTTAAACAGTCTGTCAAGCAAGGATGAAAGAAGGCAACCAACTCTTGATGCAATAAAGTCATTAACAGAAGACCTATCAAGTGTAAATTCTGCAATTGCTTCAGCTCAAAAACAAGTTACAGATTTTAAGCCAATTACAGCAGTAGATACTGCTGGCCAGAAGGAAATCACATCATTTAGGGAATATCTTCAATTACCAGAAGAAAGGGCAACGCAACAATTAAAGCAGGTAGATCCAAAGGCATATGAAACAGCAGTTGCTCTTGGTGAAAAATATAGAAACTTGGCTGCCGAACCACTCCCTACTACAACATCTCAGCAGACTGAAGATCTTCGCAGCCAGCTCGAACAAGAAGCGATTAATCAGCTAAAGCTTGGATCGACTCTTGGTGCTGAAGAGCGCAGGGGATATGAGCAATCCGTTCGTGCTGCTCAGACTGCTCGCGGTAATATCTTTGGAGTTGCCCCAGCAACCGAGGAAGCAGTCACAACTGGCCTACTTGGCGAACAACGCAAGCTCGCTCGTTACGGAGCAGCCCAGCAGTTCCTGTCTTCTGGCCAGACTACTGGTGACGCGCTTCAGCGTGATCTTGCGCTTCGTGATGCGTTGTTGCAGAGCAGGCTCGGAGCAGCGTCAAGCTTTACTGCTAGTGGACCATCATTGTACAATCTTGGAACCGCCAGGACAAATCAACAAAATGCAGCATTCCAATCATACATCCAGGCCAACCAGGCACTTCCTGGACAATTTGGCCAAGGTGCAAGCACAGCGCAACCTTTCTATCAAACCACGAATCCGAATGCACCTCTTCAATTGCAACAGACTGCTGCATCTCTTTATAACACATTGGCGAATTATAATGCCAGCACTTATGGAAATTATTTGAATGCATATAACCAACAGCCAACTGCAGCCCAGACATTCGGTCAGATCGCTGGAGGTATTGGCAATATTGCAAGCCCATTAACAGCTCCATTTAAATCATACTCCATCCAATAACATGGCAGACCTAGTAACATACGGACCATGGACTTTGTATAAGAGTCCAGAATATGATGCTGCCGTGCAGGCCAAGAAAGAGGCGCAGGCTGCCGAGCTTCAAAATAAATTGCTTCAGCAGGAGGCGCTTCGACTTGGGATAGATAAAGCAAAGAGAGAACAGGAATTTCTTCAGAGTCCAGCAGGACAGGAGCAACTTCGTACTGAGGCAGAAAAAGCTGGCCTTCAAGTTGAAAAGTTGAAAGCTGAAATTGCAGCGGAAGCTGAAAAGACTAAGAGAAATGCGCCAGAATATGCGCCATTGGAATCCGCTCGGCTGGCTGGGGTACAGTCACAATTAAAAAGCGATCTTGAAACACAGCAGGGATTGTTATCAGATGTTCAAAATCGTATATCCAACCTAAAGTCTGCATCCGCTCCGTTGCCAGCAGGAGTAGCTGGACCAGTCATGGAGCGAGATATGGCAACCCGCATGATGCGCCCAGCGCTTGACGTTGAGGCTGGAATGCAACAAAGGATTCCAGCAACTTCTGCTGCACTTGCTGCAACAAATAAACAACTTGGTGAACTTGTTGGAACCGTTCCGATTCCAGAAAATCTTGGTGGTGGAACTGCTCCAGCTACTTCGGACATTAGTTCTATATATAAAGACAGATTTGAAAAGCTTGTACCAATGAAGGCGCAGGGTATTGCCTACATTAATTCTCTCCAACCTGGTTCGCCAGAACGTATGGCAGCAGAGCAGACGCTTGGAAAGATGACTGGTTATGAAGACGCGCAGACTAAAAAAGCTGCTGAAGCAGCACTCAAGATACCTGGACTAGAAGGAATGGCAAGCACCGAGAAGGGTGCAAAACAAGTGCGTGATACTATCCCAGACTTCATTTCTTCAGTAGGTGGTATTGACGAATTGCTTACTCTTGGTGACAAGATAACAAAGAATCCTATTGATAGGCCAATATTAATGGCTCGCGCAGACGCTATTAGAACAGCACTTGCTGGACAGATGCGTATTGCAATCGGTGGGCCTGGAACAATGACCGAACAGGATAGGAATATATTAATGACAGCAATCGCAGATCCGACAGCAGTAATTAATATATTTGCATCAGATAGGCTTAATGAATTGAAAAAGATTTTGGCAAGAAAGTTTATTGCAGATGCAAAAGCAAATGGATTTTCAGTTCCATCCATACAGGGTGTTATTGATGCTCATTCAGATCCAAATGACATAGGTCAATTTGGTGGATTCCCAAGCGAAGAGGCAGCTAGAGCTGCTGGATATAAAGATAATGATAAGGTTATGATACGAGGAAAAGTCGGTACTCTCACTCCTTAATTATATGGGATTTATTACAGACGATCAAACTTCTGAACTAACTGCAAAAAAAATGCAGAGTCCAGATGTTGCACCGCCTCAAAGAAGCGTTCCAGAATTCCTTCAGAGGGAAGCTGGTCTAATTGCGCGCGAAGCAATTACACCAAGTACGGTTGGATTAGTAGCTGGCGGTGCTGTTGGCGCTCCATTTGAGGCTGCTGCGCCAGGGGCGCGCGTTGGTGCTTCTGCTGCCTTCTTGGCAGATATTGGAGCTAAAGTTTACAATTCACTTGTTGCCAAAGGCGAGGAAGGCAAGAAGGTTCCAGAATTAAGCGCTGTTCTTGAGGATATCAAAAATCAGATTGGCCTACCAAAGCCAGAAACTCCTTTTGAAAGAATCCAATCCAAGGCTGTTGGAACTACTGCAGAAATGGCTCCGCTTATTGCTGGTGGCCAATTAATGGCTGGCATGCAAAATCTTCCAAAGATAGCCAAAGTTGGTGAATTTATTGCTGCCTCTCCTGGTGTCCAAGCTTCTGCTGGAGCTGTTGGATCTGCGCTTGCATCGACTGCCAAAGAGATGGGCATGAAGGATGAACTTGGTCAGTCTTTGGTTGGACTCGCTGGCAGCTTGGCAACGCCATCCATAGCTCGCATGGGACAGGTTGCTGTTACGGCCAAAAAACTTGGTGTTGCAGCTCCAATAGCTCTTGCATCTGGCGTTGCTGGAGTTACTGAATTCTCAAAGAATCTTGCATTGAATGCATTGAGAGGCTTTAAAAGCCAAGCAGAACTGGCAAAGAATATAGCTCTTTATAAGGAGGCTGGAACTACTCCTACGCTGGCCCAGGCAGTTGAGCAGCCCTTAATGCAAGCGATTGAAACGACGACTGGAAGATTCCCAAGCGGACTGGCAACAATGCGCGAGAAGGGTCTTGCACAGCAGGCCGAGGTAGGGAGGCGCGTTGAAGAGCTTCGCAAGCAGATTTCCAATGTAACCGAACCAGTCGAGGCTGGAAGAACTGTTCAGAAAGGCTTCTCCGAGGTTTTTGTTCCTCGCGCAAGACAGGCACAGAAAAACCTTTACAGCGCATTCGATGCTTACATGCCAGAACGCTTGCCAGTCGATTCGGACAATACTGAAAGAGTATTGAATGAAATGGTAAACAAGATATCCAACGCAGCTCCATCGCTTCAGAAGGAGTTTGCAAATACAAAATTGTCGTCAATTTTGAATGGCATATACGAAACAAGGCAAATGAATCCGCAGGGAAAGATTCCATTCAATGTGTTAAAGGATTTGAGGACATCTATCGGCGAGAAGCTTTCTACTGTTGATTTAACTCCAGAAGTATCCAAAGTGCAGTATCAACGAGCATACGCTGCGATTACCAGAGACATGGAGGCAGCAGCAGCAAATCAAGGACCAGAAGCATTGGCTAAATTCAAGGAAGCAAATGCATTCACTAGGAAATTCCATGAAACAATGGATAATGTCCAAAGCCTAATCATGGATAAAAATCCAGAGGATGTTTACCAGGCGCTTGTTGGCGGAGCGCGAAATGGGCCTACTAGGCTGAAAGAGATTTTTGATATTGTTCCAATGGATGCAAGAAAAGCTGTTTCATCTGCATACATTGCTAGAATGGGTAAAGCTGTCCCTGGACTGCAAGATCCTTCTGGTGATGTGTTCAGCACGGCAAAGTTCCTACAAAACTATGCCTCTCTTGATCCAGAGGCGAAGAAGGTTCTGATTGGTGGATTTGGGAAGCAATTCGAAAAAGATCTTGAAACAGTCGCACAGGTGTCAAATAAGATCCGCGAAAGCAATGCGATCCTTGCCAACCCATCTGGAACAGCTGGAGCTGTTGTGACACCAGCTACGATCACAAGTGGCGCTGGATCTTTATTTGCTGGCAAGTTTGGATTCTTGTCTGGTATTATTGGAACTCTTATTGGGGCAAACCAAGCTGCAAGATTGTATACAAATCCAGAATTCGTGCATTGGCTTGCCACGAACAAAAACACACCGATCTCTGGCACATCCGCAGCCCTTGCCACACTCAGTAAGATTTACGACAAGACTGGTGACGATGATATTAAGGAACTACACGACGCCGTGCGTGATCACGCAATCGAGCAGGAAATTATCCCGAAATAATCCCAGGGCCTATGATCGGCGCTGAAAGAGATACGCTGTTGGATGCAGCGATGGAAACGGTGAAGTTTGAGGGAAGGTTCGACCAAGACGGTAATTTATCGATTTACAAGTTGCCAGATGGAGATGGTGGTGGAAGCTACGAGATAGCTGGAATCAATGACAAGTACCACCCGAAAGAATTTGAAAGAATCTCGGCGTTGCCAGCGAAGGAAAGAGCGGAAGAGGCAGCGCGCTACATCCGAGACTACACAAGTCCACTCGTATCCAAATTGCCTAAAGACATCCAAGCATTCACACAAGATCTCGCGTTCAATCGAGGCATGGGCGGTGCAACAAGATTTATCCAGAAAGGTCTGAATGCTCTTGGCGTCAAAGTTGACGTGGACGGAAAGATTGGCCCCAAGACGCTCAAGGCAATCGACAGCGTGCATCCCAGGGCGCTGATGCAGGCAATAAGCCAAGCGCAGTTGGATTACGAGTATGACTTGGCCTACAACGACTCAAACCGAAAGAAGTTTATTCACGGACTTGAGAACAGAATAAGGAACCGCCAAGCAGTATTTGGCGTAGCTTAATGCGAAATAAGAAGAGGACGCAGGACCGTCTCGCCTGCACCAAAGCTTGCTCCGTCCGATCCAACAAACGCAAGATTGTTCACACCTGTTCCAACTCGCGCAGTCGCGTTTGCTGTTCCAACGTAGCTTCCCCTGCAATCGACAACAGCTCCTCCACCAGGTTTAAGGAAGGTGTCACGGATCTGAACGTAAGCTCCGCGCGGTGTAAGGTATGTGTCACCGCATCGCACAATCGCACCACCAGCGCTGCTGGCAGTCGTTTGGTCGATGATGTAAGTGCTATTTCCTCGGTAGACCGCAGCAAGAAATTCGTGTGTGACAGGCTCATCCGCGAAAGATGTAAAAGAGGCTGCGAAGGTTAGGATCAATATTGTGGTTGTTTTAATGTGAACAAGTCTGTATTACTAAAACATTGGAGTCAACAATGAAATTATCATCACGCCAAATAGGCGCAATCGGAGTGGCTCGCGTAACTGGCGCGCTCCTCCGCTGTGGATACAACGTGCTTGTGCCTTACGAGGATTTTGCTGGATACGACCTGGTAGCGGAGAAGGGCGGGAAGTACTTCAGTATCCAGGTAAAGACCGCGCAGGCCATTGAGCAGGGGCGCACAAAGTATCGATTTACGACATCAATTGGAAATGGTTTTAACATTCCTAAAAGGCCGATTCGCGGGGTTGACTATGTCGCGTGTTGGGGGATGAGCGATGATTTATTCTGGCTTTTACCAGTAGCAAAATGCAAATCACTTACCACAAAACTATGCCCATCACAGGGCCAGGGATGGAGGATATTCCAGAACCTATGACGCACCAGGAAGCTTGGGACATCATGGAGGAAGCGCTGAAAGACTGCGAGTCTTATGAGGAGGCCGTGCGGTGGCTAAACGCAAATCCAGACGTTAAGAATAGCCTTAGTCCTTTTGGGCTAATACAGCAGTTTTGCGGTGACATCGACATTGCCAATACTCGTAATTGATTACAATATTTTGTTGTTGACCAAATAAGCATCAATACCTAGAAATAGGTGGATGTTGCCAGGGGACATTAAGATTAGGATTGGAAAACTTCACCAAAAGCAACAGAACGTACTTCTCAATCTTGTATGCGGAGCTGCTTGTTGCGAGACTCCAAACAATACCTTCACTATAACAAACCGTGCCATCAATGAATTCATCGATCGGTGCAGGGATCAAAACCCTGTTTTGACATTAACAGGAGGTTTTGAAACAGACATAACAATGGAGGTAATATGGGAAAAATAAACAGTCGGGCAAAGGGTGCAGCAGGCGAGCGCGAGTTGGCCAACTATCTTCGTGAACAAGGCTGGCAGAAGGCTAGGCGCACACAGCAGTATGCAGGCAATCCAGAAGGTGGATCTGGAGATGTGGTGTGCGAGAACTTCCCATTCCACATTGAGGGCAAGCGATGCCAAGCGCTCAAGCCAGAGGAGTGGATGGAGCAGGCCAAACGTGATTGTCCTGCTGGCAAGATCCCAGCAGTATTCTTTCGGCGCAATGGGCGCAAGGAGTGGTTAGTCATACTCACGGCGGATAGCGTGTGCGAATTAGCTAGACAGGTGGCGCCTGCCAATGTCAGTATCGAGTATGTCAAAACTCAACCCACACATACAACAGTCGCGCAGGGCTATTACGTCCAGCAGTCTGATACACCAACTTTTAACCCCAACATCTGAACGATTGTTCAGCGTGCTTGTACAACTTCAACCCGAAACTAAACCCAAAACCAAAAGAAAGGTACGAAAATAAATGAGCCTAACATTAAGTGAATCGGCAAAAGCAACAGAACGGCAACTCCCAGAAGCAGGTCCCACCATGGGCGTGCTGGTAAGTCTGGTCGACCTCGGTCACCAGAAGACGAATTGGGACGGTGAAGAGAAGTGGTCGCCTAAAGTGCGACTCACCTTTGAATTGCCAGACCAGGTCATCGAAGGCGAGGTTGTCGAGAACGGCAAAACAACAAAGGTCAGCAAGCCGATGATGGTTAGCCTTGAAGTAACCCGCTCTCTTGGTGAGCGCGCCACATTGCGCAAGCATCTTGAGTCCTGGCGCGGTGCTGCCTTCACGTCGAAGGAACTGGCATCGTTCAGCCTAAAGAATCTGCTCGGTAAAGCAGCATTCTTGACTCTGATGCACAAGACGTCCCAGCAAGGTCGTCAGTACTGCGCGATCAATGCCATCAGCAAGCTACCAAAGAACATGAAAGCGCCCACGGAGACTGTGAATTCGCAGATCTTCTACGAGATTGAAAACAAGCAGAACGATGTTTTCATGTCTTTGCCAGAGTGGTTGCAAGACAAGGTCCGATCCAGTAAGGAATTCGCCAATATGGGCGGATTTCCTGTGAAGACTGGTGATACGAATGGTGACGGCGAATCGGTGCCGTTCTAAATTGTATGGCACTTACTATCACCAGTAAGGAGCCTTCGACAGCTAGACTTGTTCAAACCGAGTCTAGCGGTCATTGGTATACCGAAGATGGGCAATCCGCCCATACTGTTCTAGGAAAGAATGGAAACTTTCGCAATACGACTGTGGCAGATGCCAGGAAGATGCTTCTTTACCCTAGCGTCACCAGCATTCTATCGATTTTAGACAAGCCACAGCTAACGGCATGGAAGATTGAGCAGGCAATCATGGCCTGCCTTACCTTGCCAAAGGAAAAGGATGAAAAACTCGAAGATTACGCAAAGCGTGTCGTCCGCGATTCCAAAGAATCGACAGGTAAGGCTGCCGAACACGGAACCATCATGCATGAGCAGATGGAGCATGTGTTATTGGGAAGACCTCATTTGCAGGATGAAAACCTCAAGCCATACATCGAAACATTCAAGAAGTGGGCCGAAGAAAACGTAGAGAAAACCTACTGGTGCGAGAAGGCGCTGGTTGGCGCTGGATATGCTGGTCGATGCGATGCGTATGTGAAGCTGAAAGGAATTGGTGACGCGATCATCGATCTAAAGAATCGCAAGGTGAATCCCAAATATTCTCCGTTCTATGAAACATCGGACTGTCCACAACTTTGGGCCTACAGAATTGCAAGCGAGAATCCCCAAGCAGCGTGTGTTTCAATCGTGCTGGCGTCGAATGATCCAACCAAGCTGATGACCAGGGTGTGGGATGAGGATGAATTGTACCAGGCTGGAATAGCGTTTAACGCGCTGTTGCGGGTCTGGGCATGGGTCAAGGGATACACACCTCCAGGGATGAAATTATGACAGCACCAACGATCCAAGAGATGGGCAACGCTGCACAGGAGATAGTCTGGCGCGTGATGGGTAAAGGATCAGATAAGTCTGGATATGGAGATTGGCTGGAGAAGGACCGACCCACCCACGATTACCATATTGCTCGCGCAATACGCCACCTTGCCACAGCGCAAATGCAGCTTCACAAATCCACACCTTGTCCAGATAATAATGGTGAAACAGGTGTTGACCACCTTGAGCGCGCGCTGGTAAGATCCTTGTTCGTATTAGCACAAATCAAAAAGGAGATAACAAGACTATGAATAAAACACAGGAAGAAATCGACAAGGAATGGGATGAGTTTTTCAGTAAACCTCGTCCGTGGCTATATTCTAATTACGGAGACAAACCAATAGATGGTGAAGAAGAAGGCGAGGATGGAGGCAATTCAGAAAGCTTCCAAAAGTTCTGCGATCACAGCGGAAACAACAGCTATCCCAAATCGTGCTGAAAACAGCTCTTGCGGTTCTTTTAATAACAACATCTACGGTTATGACTGCAAATGTCATAATCGAGATTGAGCAACCAAAGAAGAAGATAAAGGTTCGAGTGACTGGCTACTGGCCAGGAGAGGACCACTACACAAGCAAGATGCAGTCTAGTGAGGGTGTGCGCCTTAGACCTGGACGACATTGCGCTACGGATCATAAGGTCATCCCAGCGTGGAGCAAGGTAAAGATTGTTGGATACTCGCAGGAATGGGTCGTCGTGGATACTGGCACAGCGGTCATTCAGAGAAAGGCCAGCGGGTCAAGCAAATTGCCAGTATTGGATTTGTTTTTTAAATCTGAAAAAGATTACGAAAAGGCTCGACTGCCAAAATACGCGACTGTAGAGATTACGAAATGAAAGCAACAAGGATTGAAAAAGTTGATGGCGGAACGGCGCTTTTTGCCATAGATCCAAAGTCAAAAACAGAAGTGCAGATTGCGTTTTGCGGTGATGCGCTACCGATGGAAGCATGGTGCGATCTTTCCGAGGTAAAGAAGAAATGAAGCGCGCTGTTGTCACGCAGGCATTCGGAGACAAATGGCATGAGCTGCTCAAGATCACGCAGCCAAGGATGGAAGCGTATGCAAAGAAGTACGCAATTGATTTTATGGCTATTACAAAGCCAGTCACAGAACCAGTCCAGTACTCCAAGCTGGCGATCGGAAACATCATGCTGGCGCGTGGATACGAGCAGGTGACTTTCTTTGACGCTGACGTGCTAGTGACGGAAGACTGTGAAGACATTGGAGGACCAGACATGGATGGCAGTCAGCATTTCTTTTGCGCCCTGGATGAAGGCGAGTTCCTAGACAGGAAGAAAGGTATGGTCGATCTGGCCAATGGATTTGGAGGAAAGATCACGCCAAGATTCTACGTCAATACAGGTGTGTTTGTAGTTAGCAATAAGTTCCTCGGACTATTCTCATGCCCTCCGTTTGGTTGTTATCCAAACCACTTTGGAGAGCAGACATGGATGAACATACAGGCGCATTTGTGGAACATGGAGCTGACTCCGCTAGACCCAGCCTACAATTGCATGACCAGCGTCGAATCGCACTTTGGCCTGGATAAGTACAAGGATGCATTCTGCCTGCACTATGCTGGCCAATCATTTGACATGGACAAGATGATCGAACTTGTTAAGGCAGACGATGCGAAGCTAAAGGAGCTTGGACGATGACTCCTGTGAAGGTTGTGAAGGAAGCTGGCAAGTGGCGCATCCATACAATGGCTGGGAACGTAATCGGTCCTCGACTATGGGGAGCTGTTCCAGCAAATGGCCTGCCTCCGCTTACCGACATATTCGAAACGAAGGAGGAAGCGCAGGATGCAGCATTCCTTTGGAACGAGTACGCCAAGTGGTGCGAGATGAATCGCAGCAAGAGAAAGAGACGATGAGGACCAGTCATTTTGTAAAAGGCGATTACGATGACAGGTTGTGCCAGCTAGCAGGTGAAGTGGCCAAGCAAGCGATTGATGACGTTCGTATGCTCCAGCGTCGCGGTGTTCTGGATGGTCTTACTATCAAGGAAGACTTCTACAAGGACGACATAAGCCTAAACGACTGCCAGGAGTATCGGAATATCCAGCAGGTCAGAAAGCTTGTGAAGGACTTTAAGAACGGAGTCGTGTGGTTCTGGTGCAGGGCTGCTGGAGTTCACATAGACAATAGGAGCCTGCTTCGAAGGATGAAGGAGATGGCAAATGCTTAACGACATCATGGGGATCATATTTGCGATTTGTTGCATGGGTGTTTGCATATCCATCATTGTAATGATCGCGTTGGTTGGATTCTATATGGCATACAGAATGTTTAACGTAATAAAGGACGAGATAATCAAATGAGCGAAAAGAAATATTCCCAGAAGGTTTTGACTGCTGCCGTCGAGCGTTATGTGCTGACGCAAACTCAATGTGCCATGATCCGCCAGGATGCAGAGGTCATTGGCATGAAACGCGCGACTGTGATGAAGAAGGGTGGCGGACACAGCATATCATTTGCCAGGACATGCTCGTCGTGCTGGATACCTTTCTCGCCTCATTACAGGTGGCTTTATGGAATCATGCTTGAGCTGACAAAGGCGATCAACGAGGAGAATTGGAACTTCGACGTTCCTGGTATCCAGCAGTTGCAGATTCTTAAGTACTCTCCGCTCCAGCAGTTCTGGTGGCACTATGACACGTTTACTGGAAGCGACCGCAAACTTACTGCTGTGGTCAACCTATCCGATCCTAGCGAGTACCTTGGAGGAGGATTACAGGTTAAGGCAGATATAGAGAACAAGCAGTTTATGCGCGAGCAAGGCGCAGGATGCTGGTTTCCATCTTATATCGAACATCGCGCCAGGGCACCTATATGGGGAACGCGATGGGTGCTTGTGGCATGGTTGACTGGACCAGCATGGAGATGACAACCGATCAAGCATTCGCAGTTATTGGTGTGATATCAATCTGTCTTGGATTGCTAACTTTTTTATGGGGTAATGATTGATGCTCCAATTAAATCCAGAGATGTGGGTAATGACTCCCAAGGGTGAGGGACTGGCTTTCCTGGTTACAGACTACGGAATGGACCACAACAAGATTTTTACCGTGATGCTAAATTGTGGTGACATTCTTGATTTTGATATTAAGGATTGCAGGCGATGCGAGAATCCGTCATTCTGTATTAAAGCAAATAAGCCGCCCATCCCACACTATGACAATTAACGAAAACCAATACATTCAAATTGACGGATGCGTTGTGGCTCCAGGTGACTGGTTCGTTTGCATTGATGACTCTCCAGAGACAAGCGCAGTTTATTATGTTGGCCAGGATGGGCGCCAGTATGCTTCGTATTTGTCGGAGGCTAGAATTTAGATGATTTTACGCGCAGATAGTTCAGTAGTAGAACTTCCCCTATTCCAAGGGGATGACGGCGGTGCAATTCCGACCTCTGCGCTCCAGCTTAAATTCAAGATAATAACATCGAAGACGCTGAATGATGTGGTGGTTGAAAATCATTATGCCCATAGATCCGTGCCTTGCAGTTGGTCGTTTGGATGTTTTAATTCTAGCCAATTACTTGGAGTAATATCATTCGGGAAACCAGCATCTCCAAACCTATGCCGAGGGATATGCGGTGAAGAGAATGCATTTAGAGTATATGAGTTAAACAGATTATGGCTTGATGACAGATGTCCAAAAAATTCTGAAAGCAGGTTTATATCTTGGAGTATAAGAGAACTTTCCAAGCTGCGACCACACTTGATTCTTGTTAGTTATGCAGATACTGGTGTTGGTCATAATGGCGCGATCTATGCGGCCACAAACTGGACCTATACTGGTTTATCTGTCAAGAGATCATCTGGTGACAAGGTGGTTGGCAACAAGCACAGTAGGCACTCAAGGACGATGGATGGTGCCGTGATAGTTCCAAGGACTAGGAAACATAGATTTGTATATTTTGCAACCCAGCAGATAGGTGTCTGCTAAAATGGGATATTGCAAATTGGAAAGAATGGAAAGAATATAAAGGAGAATAAATATGCCACTAGGAAGCAACGTATCAAAAAACATGCATGAACTTGCATTGGATAATAAGAAGAAGGGCAAGGCTCGCGGTGCAGGTGGGGTTCCTCGCTCGCAGAAGCAGATGATCGCGATCGCGCTGTCGGCTGCTGGCAAGAGCAATAAGTCGCCTCGTAAGTTTAAAGCCAAGTCTGGAATGTGATGGAAGTTGAGGCCAAGAACCGCCTCAAGTGGGCGCGCGATATCCTTCTCAATGCTCGCAATAAACTTGCAGTTGAGAGGGATCGCGCTTCCCATGGACATGCGATTGACATAATCCAGATCATTGCGCTGGTCGATGCAGCAGCTTTGGTGTGCAAGGAAATAACAGGAGATAACAATGAAAACACACGACGAGATAGCAATGCAGGTTAAGAAGTATTGGGACAACGATGGTTCTAGGTGGAAGCTGTGGGTCGAGGCTGGCGGATTCCGCACGGAGATTTTCTGCTACGACACGACAGATGCCAATGCCTATGCCAAGTGCATTCGGGAGCTGGTGAGCCATGCCTACCAGATGCAAAGCGTATGAGCATACGAGAAGAGATTGTCGATCACTTCGGCGAGCCTGCTGAAACAATGCTGTTCGCAGATGGATTCGATGACGCAATCATCGGAGTCGGAAGCACGTTCGGCGGGAGTCTATGCGCTGTTTACGATACCGACGAGATCATCGAGATTCTTATGAAGCAAGGCATGGACTACGCAGAGGCGCTGGAACACTTTGATTATAATATTGCTGGATCATACGTGGGGGAGCAGACTCCGATCTTCATGCATAAAATAGAAAGGCACGACAAATGAAACTATGGACCAATAACACACCAGCAGTCCACATTGTGGACGATAACAAACTGTGGCCACGTTGTAGCTACATACTGCCAGATGAGTTGACTGGAGAGACGTTCAAGGATGGCGTCCCTGTTCCTCATAAGATCAAGCCATACTACCCAGGAAGGGCGGAGGGTGGATCGACTGCTGTCTACCGCGCTGGAGCCATTGGTGACGCGATCATGGCCACAGGCATTGTGCGATACCTGGTGGACAATTCTGGTGGGACCGTGGACATTTACTGTCCTGCTCGCAACATGTCTCTGTTCGCTGGTCTTGGTGCGAATGCCTATCCACTCCCACCCACGCTGGAGGCATGGGAGTCATACGACGCGCATGTTCCACTCGACGACCTGTTCTCTGGCAAGGTTGGTGGAACCGAACTAGGCACAGGACCTGGATGCCACTACGACAGGATTTACACATGGATGGGTGCAGAAGGTTTGGTGGCGGATATATCGGCAAAGGTAGGAGAGAGGAAGCTTGTCGATCCAAAGTACAAGCGCCCACATCTCTACGTTGTCCAACCAGACTACGAGGAGCTGAAGAAGATCGGACGCTGGCCGTTGCCAGATCCTTACTTCGTCTATCACGTCTCGTCTTCTGGTCCTACCCGCACCTATCCACCGCAACTTGGAAAGCTGGCAGTCCAGGCGCTGCTCGAAGAGTTTCCAAAACATCATGCGGTAATCATCGGTCTGGATCGGTCGATCGATTTCCACGTCGATCATCCGCGCATTGTTGATCTATTCAACGCTACATCGAGCGTGCGTTCCTTGTTTCCGATCGTGCATGGCGCTGACTTTGTTGTCGCACCAGACTCGTCGGTCAATCACATGGCTGCTGGCCTAGACACGGCGTGCATCAGTCTATGGGGTTCATACGACCCGATGGATCGCTGCAAGTATTATCCAAGGTCCTATCCAGTCTTCGCACCAGAGGTTTGTCCGCATGCACCTTGCAGGCCACACGGCACGTTGCCTCAATCCAAGTGCAAGGATGCAAGCAACAAGACCAAGGGCACTCAGTACTGGTGCAATGCTCTTCGCAACATCACGGCGGAGATGATCGTCGAGAAAGCGAAGAAGGCGATGGAGGAGGACAGGCAGTAGTCACGGATTCCCCGAATGGTGCGCAGGGAGAGCCTGCGACTGAGCGTTGTGTGCTTGCATGAAACAAAGGGGAATTGTATTTGACATTTATTATGAATTTAACAACATACAGATTGTCTGGACTCACAACACAAATAAATAATCACGGAGTAGGCGGACGAGGCGAAAAGTCTTATCCGCCTATTTCGTTTTTTAGATATTTTAAAATTGTTGTTGCGCTTTTAATTTTTATTGTGACAATCCCGAAATGATAACAACACAAACTAAAGCTGAATCGATTGTCGGGCAGGTCGAGTGGCAGTCGGAAAACCACGGACTCTGCCGTTGCCCAGGCGAGCAGTTCCACACAAGCAATACAAGGGTGCGCGATACCACGGTCTTCGTCGATTCCGTTCCAACGATCTTCTGCTGGCACACAAGTTGCCAAGCGATGCGCAACGATGCGAATTACAAATTGCGCAAGCTAATCCTCAACGATCCGCTGTACAGACCGCTGGTCGCGCCGATGTCAACCAATGGAACTAATCCAATGAAACTCGTAATCGAACGCGATGTTGAGAGTGACATAATCCAGCGAATCGGAGTGATAGCACAATCCAATCGCGCCAGGTATCTCGCACATTACAAGTGGGACCCAGCGGACATGTACGAGCAGTCGCCTGCTAAACTGGACGATAATCCGACAAACGATTACAGGATGCTGGTATCGCTGTTCAAGTCAGACGACATCGTGTGGATCGGAGCGGTGAAGGATAGCGGTAATCATCCGCAAAATTTCCGCGCTGCTTCCGAGTGGATGACGATGGAGGAACCAGTCGGACAATTCATTACTGGATCGGCGTTCAAGGCTGGCACGATCAGCAGGGCCAATGAGAACGTGGACACGCGCAGGTTCCTGGTCGTGGAGAGCGATGAGTTGTCGAAGGCCGAGATAGGCGCGGTCTTCCAATTGATGCGGGATTTGTTTAAGATGAAACTTTACGCTGTGGTCGACACGGCAGGCAAGAGTCTGCACGGATGGTTCGACCCGATGCCTAATCCAGAATGGGAGAAGCAATTGAAAGCATTCCTGGTTCCGATGGGATGCGATCCAGCGACATTTAAACCAAGCCAACCTGTGAGGGTGGCAGGAGCAAAGAGGGATGATAAAACGCAAAGCCTGCTTTGGTTTTGCAAGGAGGGAAAATGATCGAGCCAGCAGTAGCACTAGGACTGAAACCGTCGGTGGACCAATGGCCACCGATTAAGACATACAGCGAATTACTTACGGACAATCTCAAGGAACCCGATGTGCTTATCGAGGGCATACTGCACCAGGGGGGCAAGCTGCTCCTTGGAGGTGGTAGCAAGGCGTTCAAGAGCTGGAGTCTGATTGACCTAGCGCTCTCCCTACACTCTGGCACTCCATGGTGGGGGCAGAAGTGTACCAAGGCCAAGGTGCTGTTCATTAACTTCGAGATTCAAGAATGGTCGTTTCGCTCCAGACTGGCGGACGTAATCGCAGCCAAGGAGTTGCAAGGCAAGGTGGACGACTTCGACGTGTGGACGCTCAGAGGATATGCAGCCGACTTGACATTGATCCGCCCGATCATCGAGAAGCATATTGAGGGTCGCGGGTACCAGGCGATTATACTTGATCCGAATTATATGTTGATGGGAGATCGCGATGAGAATAGTGCTGGAGATATGGGCGCGCTTATGAATGAGTTCGAATATCTGGCCACGCGCTACAATCTGTCAGTCATCCTGTCCCATCACTTCAGTAAGGGAAACAAGTCCAGCGCCGAGGCCATTGATAGGTTCAGCGGTAGCGGTGTCTTCGCTCGCAATCCAGATAGCCTGGTCGTATTGACCGCGCATGAGGAGGACGAGAAGACATTCACCTGCGAGATGACCTTACGTAACTTTCCTCCTGTCGATCCGTTCGTGGTGCAATGGAAGTACCCGATGTTTAGCGTCAACTACAACTTGAACCCAGATGAGCTGAAGCAGAGTGGTGGAAAGAAGAAGCTTGTGGGCGATGCAAGGCTCTTAAAAGAGATGGGTTCACGCGAGTTCACGGCATGCGACCTGTTCCGATTTGTGCAGGAAAAGTTCCAAGTTTCGGAGTCAACCGCCAAAAGACATGTTAAACGCATGTCGCAGGCTGGAAAGATACTGAAGGAGAATGGGTTATATACCGCTAACCAGTCAGTTTTTTGAGGTGTCAAATCGCGGTGTCAAAATGGGTTCTTCTACACTAGTGTCATTCCTATAATATAAAAGAACCATGAACCACGAAGGAACCAGGGGAAGGGGACTCCTTAATCCGTCCCCTCCCCTTCACCTGCGGTGTTCCGTAGTGAAACTTCAAACTGGCGGGACCAGAAAACAAATGACACGGCATGGGTGGTTCACCGCCCATACCTGCCAAGGCGTGGTGGTGCGGTGGGATGTGTGATACAATTGGCGAAATGAATAATTCTAAACCTGGTCTATACGCCAATATCAACGCTCGCCGTAAGGCTGGCATCAGTCGTCCTAAATCTAAAAGCACGATCTCCCCAAGGGTGTATCGTGTGATGAAAGCGAAAAAGGGTGGATTCGCACCGAGATAGGGATCTGCTTAAAAGGGCATACAGCTTTATTGCCCTTCTACAGCGCGAGAATGCCCAGCTACATGCGGTTCTTCGCCAGCTAGGGCAATTGGTCGATGACATGGAAAACAACTGCTCCTACGAGGTTTTCGAGCATGAGTGGGCTGAGATAGCGCTATCGATGGCTAAGCTTTCGACTTTCTTCGCAAAGCACCAGGAGGACCTAGCTGCTCTAAAAGACTGCGATATATTCGATGGGGAGGTTGATGAAGTATGAGTACACAAGACTTGCCTTGTAACAGTCCAAGAAGGACTCCAGGCGCAAACAAGAAGTTCGTGGTTAGGGCCTGCCAGAATGGTCAGTCAAAGACCATTCGGTATGGTGACCCAGATATGAAAATCAAGAAGGGTAACCCAGACCGCAGGCGTAGTTTCAGAGCTAGGCACAAGTGTGATTCAAAAAAACCAAGCAAGATGACCGCTAGGTACTGGTCATGCAATAATTGGTAGGTATATGAAAAAAGGCTTTAAAACCACACGCAATCGCTCAAGGATGCCACTAAAACGCGTGATTAAAGCTAACCAAGTAGAGGATAGCGGGGTAGTTAAGAAAACGCCTATTATAGACCGTCCGCTTGGGAATAGGGCTTGTTGCTGTTTTATAGGCAAATAGTAGCTATTCTATCCCTTATGGGACATTTTTCAAAATAGTAAAATCTAAAAACCGATTTTGAAAATTGAAAATCCAAATTTTCGGATTTCGCTATGCTATCCTTATGAAGGCTTTTCTAAATTAATTTTTATAGCGCTAGCGCTGGTAGCGCTTTCAGCGCTTCCAAGCGCTCCCGCCTGCCTGGTGGCCCTATAGCGTTCCCACCGCGCATTCACAGCGCGTTGTGCCTGCTCCCTGGTCCGCGCCTTGCTGGCGCCCTTTACGCTCCCGCCTTTCTTCCCCATTGCGGAAAAGTAGGCGCGAACCTCTGCGCTTATTTCGTTCATGTTTTGATTCTCTTTTTATTTATGGCCTGGTCAAGATAATAACAATCCCCCCCCAGGGATCGAACCTGGAAGGGATATATTAAAGACGCTCAATCCCTACCGTGTAAAAAGGTTATCTCTGCCCAGCTGTCGCAGACATAGCAAAAGGCCTTGTCGTTTGCTGGATAGTCTATTTTAGTGATTCCAGAATGGGAGCAAGATGGGCAACTATAAACTACTGAATAGACTCCCTTTTCCATTGCTTTGGGTTCCTGTTTGTTTGCATTCATATTATTCCCTTCGTTTGTGTTTTGATTAGGTTCAGCTAGCGCTTAACCTCTCCTCCCCTGCGTGACCAGGGGAGACGAGGGGAAACTTACTTTGTACCAAAGATTAGGGTAATGACTCCCACAAGGCAGGCGCCCAGGATAATCCCCCAGGCGAACACCCAAGGTTGCGCTAGTTGCATGATGTCACCTCCTCCCAGGCGCGTGAATTGCGCATGACATAATGAATTGCGCCCATAGTCTGCGCATTCCAATTATATAAGGCGCGATCCATTTCAAGGTTCATTCTGAATGCCATTGTATCTTCCTGGCCAAAGGTTGCATTCTCAACGGCAATCCTTCGCGCCTTGGGGAAATCCTTAAGCGCTGTTTCAATAGCCTGCTCCCTAGTCATCATTTAATCATTCTCCTTTCTTTATGTTGACATACGACAAAAGGTCCAAAGCATTTCCAAGGCATCCAGAAATAATGTCGTTTTCTGGTTCCCCCTTGGCGCCCATGTTTTCATCATATGCCCTTCTTACTTCGCTATATATTTTTGATATAATCTCTGCTTGGCTCATATGCTTTCCTTTCTTATATCGGCCGTCCATTCCATGCCGTTTGCAATGGCCCAGGCCAGCGCGCGTTTATAGGTTGTAAAGCGCGCCTGAAATTGCCCTTGTGAATTGTATAAATAAAAGAAATAAAGTTTATTCACAAGACCTGCCCTCCGTCGTAAACTTCGCATCAATCGCCGATTCAACGACCAGGGCCTTCCAGTCTTCGGGACTGGTAAGCTCAAGAATCTGCTCGACCAAGTCTCTTTGAGGTTGGTCAAGTAGCCTTTCCCAACATATTTCTTGTATGTCTTCTGGGAGTGAATTGATCCACTCCAACGCATTTTTGTATTGTGTTTTCATGTTTCCTTTCTGTTTGTGTTTTTCAATTTGCCCTAGCTATCGCCAGGGCCTTTTCCTTCTGCGCACCATGCGGAAGAAATCCAATTATGACCGAACGATCCGCGCGCTGGCAGAGTCCGCATGTCGAGCATGTCGTCCCTTCCCTAGTCTGGGCAGGGCAAACGACAACTTTCCTCCCCTGGGGGGTCGTAGTGTTCCTTTTATCCTCATATGGTAAAAGGGTCGTGACTGGTCCAATGCCCAGGCCCGCCAGTTTGTCAGCGTGATTCAGTCCGTTCGCGCTTAAATTGATCGTGAACCCTTGCGCGTTCGCGCTCGCAATCGCCTTTCGATTCTTTTTGATTGGACCAGACTGCCCATCCAGAACAGGTTTATGCGTATAGGTGAAACCCTTTCGCCCTTGGTTCGCGTTTACAAGGTCCGCCAGGAATTGAGGGAGTATCTTCTCGTTGTCTCCTGGCAGGTCTCCTGCCTGGTTGTGGCGCCAAAGTTGTCCCCTTGGAAGGGAGCGGATTTCATCTAGGAAACACTCCCAGGCGCTTCCACGGACTCCCCTGCTTACCTTGTCCCAATGCCATTTAATCGGACCGATGACATAGCACCCAGCGCCTTTCAATGGGCAAGAATCTGGGCAAGTAGATTGGGGAGATGTCGAGACTGGAATCGGTCCAGTCTTTTCGTTCGAGCTACTCCTGGTAAGATGAAACTTTGGTTCCTGGTCGTTCCAGCCGATAATCTTTGCGGGCGCCTTGTTCATGCCGTCCCCCAAACCTTGCGCTTAATCCATTCAATAACTTTCTCGGCATGATAGGAGGAAGTAAACTCTGTTAGATATTCAAAAATATATCTCTCATGGATTCTTCCGAATGCGCCATTATTTAAAATCGCGTCGTTGTAATAGTCGCGAATTTCCAATTTGACTATGTCTCCGCAACTCTTCGCGCGAATTACTCCGCCCGCGCAACATTCTCCAATTCTCCATGTTTTTGTTCTTTTCATGTTATTTTATCCTTCCCGCCAGGACGCCAAAGGCGACGCCAGCAAAGAAAACAAGTCCGATGATTTGAGGTAGATTATTCATTTCTATATTCTCCATTACCAACCGATGGTGTATCCAAGGTTTTTGAGCATTTCTTTAATTCTCCCAGGAAGATCGAAGGCGCCATCAAAATCAGCAACTTCCTTTCCATCGACTGTCAATCCACCGCTTCCGTATCCATCGTCGTTCCTGGACGAAATCTCCCAACTTCCATGCCCATCGCTTCCAATTTCAATAAAGGCATCAACTCCCTCCTGGTACTTCTCCAGGATGTCCCCCGATGCGCTGACATCGACAACGCTGTCCTTCGGGAAGAATTGACGCGCTTCTACAGCGCCAAAATTAAAGCGCTTAATTTCCATGCCATTCTTGCGAGTGACTTTGACCGCGCTCGCCTCGGTTTGTTTGTTTGTGTTATCCATACGCTCAACATACGCAAACGGCTGGTATAGTCAAGGGGTTTTTTAAAAATATTTTCATGGTAGAATATGGGCATGGAATCGATGCCTGCTGACGCCCCAGGAAAAGAATTCCTGGCACAAGACAAGGGGAAGAATGGAAAACCCTCCCTTTATAACGATCAGATCGCGCAGGAAATAATCGATGCATGTCGTAGCGGGTTTACCCTTGAAAAGGCAGGCTCCCTGGTTGGCCTTTCACCTAGCACGATAAAATCCTGGTGCGCCAGAAAGCCAGACTTTGCGCGCAGAGTCGAGACCGCAAGAAAAAAGCATGAACTCGCCCTCCTCCGCGATGTCGAGCTGGCAGGGCAGAAATCCTGGCAGGCAAAGGCCTGGTGCCTGGAGAGGATATATTCCTACGCCCAGCCCAGCGCCAGGATCGCGGTCCAGGGAAATGTCGAGCATGGGTTAAGCGCAGGACTAGCGCAGATTTTAGCAGGTTCCTTGTCGAAAAAGGAAAAGCCAGCACAAGTCATTGAAGCGCAGGCAGATAAATTGGAACTTCCAAGCCTGGCAATTCGAGACAAGAATTATTGTGCGACAAACGAAAAGCCCTCCCAGGAAACTTCCGCCCAGGTCGTCCAAGTCGAGCAGGCAAGCGCGCCAAAGCGCAAGCGCCATGTTCCGATGAGAAGACGCCATCCTAGGAAAGCGCAGGCCATGGATACCACGACGCCCCCTGGGGGCTCCCCCTCCCCAAGTTTGGAATCAGTAACCCCCCCAAGTATTTGCGACACAAAATAAAAAGAGGTCTATAGTGGGCAAAACAACTAAGCCTCCCAAACGCACTCCAGAGGAGATTTTAGCAGAAATCCAATCACCAGCAGGATTTGCGAAACACGTCCTCGGACTTGAGTTATATGATTGGCAGAGAAAGGTTTTGCGTGATCTGCAAGACAAAGATTGCCGAGTTGCACTCAAAGCAGCGAACGGATCTGGAAAGACAAGCACAGTCATCGCATCAATTTTAATTTGGCATGCGTTCTGTTTTAAGGGAAGCATCGCCACGACGACCGCTGGAGTTTGGAGGCAGGTCGAAAAACAATTGTGGCCCAGCCTGCGCAAACACATTGCGCGCGTAGGTGGGAATTGGGAAGTCACGTCTGGCGAAATCCGATACATATTTCCAGACGGATCGATGAGCAGGATCGTCGGGTATAGCGCGACAGACCCAGGTCGGGCGGAAGGGTTCCATGCTGACGACCACGACACCATGCCGTTGCTGATCGTAGTGGACGAAGCCAAGTCAATTCCAGATCCGCTATTCGAAGCCCTTTGGCGTTGCCAACCCACTCGCGTATTGCTGGCCTCCAGCCCTGGTGCGAGTACAGGCGCGTTCTATCGCGCGTTCACCAAGGAGTCAGCGATGTGGAAGAAGCACACCGTGACAGCGTTTGATTGTCCACACATCACCAAGGCGCAGATCGACGAGGTGGTCCAACGCTATGGTGAGAAGCACCCGTTGACCAGGTCGATGGTTTATGGGGAGTTTGTGGACATAGGGTCGGAGAGTCTTGTTATCAATTACAACTCACTCCAGGGATGCCAGAACAGTCCGCCAGACTTTAAGCCTGGGAACAGGACGGCAGGGGTGGACTTCGCAGCGGGTGGCGACTGCAACGTGCTGTGCATTCGGGATGGCAACAAGATCCTTCCAATCATCGCTTGGCGCGAGCGTGATACGATGTCTGCTGTTGGAAAGTTCATCGTCGAATTCAAGAAGCATGGCTTGAAAGCTGAAGACATCTATGCCGACGCCAGCGGTCTTGGAATGCCCATGTGTGATGCATTGGCCGAATCTGGATGGCGGGTAAATAGGGTGAACTTTGGTGGTGTGCCTCACGATGCCGATGCTTATACGAACAGGTCGGCAGAGATGTGGTTTAACATGTCCAAGAAGATTTCCGATCGTGAGATCATACTGCCAGAGGATGACGACGAACTGATGGCGCAATTGACCTGTCGCAGGACCGTGACCAACAGCAGGGGTAAGCTGGGCGTCGAATCCAAGGATTCCTTGCGTAGTAGGGGCATATCCAGCCCCGATAGGGCCGACGCATTGGCATTGTGCCTAGATGGTGGTAATGTACGCTGGGACTTGACTTTCCCTACGGAACGGCCAACTTGGCGTACGTTAAACGATCTAATGGAACAAAACGACCCAGTTATGGCTGGGTTTGACGCAGGAGGATAAAACTATGAACATATGGAATTGGATTACTGCTAACTGGCAGACCATTGTCGCTGCTGTAGGTGGCGTGGTGCTGACCGCTCGTATCATCGTCAAATTAACCCCTAGCGATATTGACAACGTGTGGCTGGAGAAGATCGTGTCTTTCCTGCGCGCTGTTGGACTAAAGATCGACTAATAATTCTGTGCTTCGTGCGCTGCTTGAGATCATCTCAGCCATATTCCGCATCATCCCAGGATGGCGGGAGAAGCGCACACAAGATTTCGAAAATGAATGGCGTCGCAATCGTAATGCCATTAACAGCGATCTTGGCCGTAATGCTTGGTGGGTGCGCGACAACTCATCCAATAACTCAGACAAGCGGGATAGTTGAAGAGCTGATGAAAGATCCTACTTACATTGAAATCCGAAGAGGTACACCTGGGACACGCGAGTGGGCCAGGAAAGCATTAAACGCAGTCAACGATCTTTCATACGAACTTCAAACCGAGAGGAACAAATAATATGGCATCAAATGAAATTAACCCGATGGATTTACAATTTTCGTCTTTGTACGGGAACATGAGCGAAGGCAAATCAAATGCACAGGGTGGTGCGGAACTTCTTACAACTCTCGTCACCGCTCAACAACAGTACAAGATCTACCATTGGCAGACAAAGTCTTTCAGCCAGCACAAGTCGTTCGGTAAAATATACGACTCACTTGGTGAGAACATTGACGAGCTGATCGAAGCTTACCAAGGACGTTATGGACGGATTATTCCTAGCAATGGATTTAACTATAAGGTTCAGAATTACATGAACCTTGAGTCTTGCGTTGCATTTACAAACAACTTGATCAAATTCCTGTCAGGAAGGTTTAATGAAATTGTTGGAGATCAGTCAACCGATCTTCTCAACATTCGCGATGCAATCTTGGGCGATCTAAACCAACTTAAATATCGCCTCACCCTGGCTTAATCAATGTCCACTATTTCAGACAGAGACGAGCGCAGATCCAAGTATTACACGCGCATTATTAATGCGCTGAACCAGCGCCAGACTTGGGAGAATCGCCAGCGCTTGTTTTACCAGGCTCGCTACTTTGGCGTGCGTCGTAAGACCAAACCTTGGCCTACAGCAGCTGACCTACACGTTCAGTTGATCGATACTGCAATCGAACGTTTAAAGCCTTCGTTCGTCAACAGCGCGATTGGAAACGACATCCTTTCCAGCTTCGTCCCGATGCGTCAGCAGTTGACTCCGATCACGGTGACTGCTGAACGCTGGTTCGATTACAAGATGCGCGAGCAGTCTAATTTCCAAAAAGAGATCGTGTCCGTCATCGACAATCTACTTCTTTATGGTCGCGGTGTTGCCAAAGTGATCTGGGATGACCAAGGCAAGAAGATTAGCTTCGAGGCGATCGATCCTTTCCATCTTATCGTTCCGCAATACACGAAAGAACTGAAGGATGCAGACTTTATCGTCCACATCATCTCGACTTCCGTTGATACCTATAAAACAAATCCTCTCTACAAGCAGGATGAAGACTTCATCAAGCGTATCTCTGGCAAACCGAATAACTCAGTCGGTCTTCGTAGCGAGATCCAAGACGAGATCTATCGTCGCGAAGGAATCACGCAGGAGGAGGAGAATTACCGCATCATCCTGTGGGAAATGTACACTCCGTCAAAAGACGGTTGGTTGGTTGAGACATTCTCGCCTCTTGCAGTCGATGAGAACGTGCGGAAACCTTTCACTCTACCATATGAACACGGCGAACCTCCCTTCGTTGATTTCCCATATGAAATCACGGGTGGCGGTTGGTATAGTCCTCGCGGGGTAGCTGAGATCCTCCTCCCTGGCGAAAACCTCCTCAACAAGCTCAAGAACTCCCTCTCTGACTATGTAGAGCTGGCCAACCGCCCTGTTTTCGAAGCGCAGAATCCGATCTCGCTCAACACGGCGAATCTGAAGATGCAGCCTGGTCAGATCCTTCCGCAGGGATTAAAGCCAGTCCAGTTCAGCCAACCTCCTTTCGACTTCCAGCGTTTGATGCTCGAAGAGCGTCAACTCGCAGAGATCCGCATGGGCAATCCAGATTTCGGTGCTGGTTCGCAGTTTAATGGAAGCGATCGCAAGACTGCTACCGAGATCCAGGCCGTGCAGGGTCAAGCTGCTGCTTCCAGCGATTTGAGGAATCGAATCTTCCGCATGAGCTTGGCGCATTTATTCCGCCAATGCTGGTCCTTGTACGTTCAGTACGCCAAGGAAGATTTGATGTATCGCTATGCCGACGATACTGGCCAGATGGTACCAGAGGGAATCCATCAGCAGTACTCGATCGAACCGAAGGGCGGATTGGATTTCATCAACCGCCAGTTCTCATTGCAGAAATCTGTGGCGCGCATGCAGATGTTCCAAAATAATCCTTTCATCAACCAGGCCGAATTGGTTAAATCTGTGCTTGAACAAGACGATCCGTCGCTCGTTCGCAAGTTGTTTACCGATCCTCAAGCAGGTGCGGGAGATCAAGCTGAAGACCAGGCGACTGAAATTGCGACCATGCTGGCCACAGGATTCCCTGTCGCGATCAAGCCTAGCGATGATCACAAGGCGCACATATCGGTTCTCTTTGCGTTCAACCAGGCAGCTCAAGCACGCCAGCAGCCTGTCGACAACAGCGCGATGCAGGTTCTGATGCAGCACTTGCAACAGCACTTGCAGGCGCTTGAACAGACCGATCCAAACACTTCACGCGCAATTCAGAAGCAACTTCGCGATGCATCCAAGGCAGCGATGAGACAGCAGGAGCAGGCAGCAAGGGCGACTCCTAGCGAAGGTCTTCCAATGCAGGCTCCAGCTCCGATCCCTGCCTAATTCGTTTTGACTTCAGCGCCAATGGCGCTTGTATTGACGGATGGCAGTACCAATAATGCGCGATGCATTCCAGGCAGAAGGTCTTGCCAATCTTTGTAAGTGGGCAAATAAAAATGGCGCAGTTGGAAAGTGTGTTGAGATAGGGTCGTATAGCGGTGAAGGCACGATTATTTTATCAAAGTATTTCAAAGAAGTTCTAGCTGTAGACCCATGGCAGAATGGATATGATCCAGACGATGTGGCAAGTCATCAATGCCCTATGGACGAGGTTTTCAATGCATTCCAAGATCGTACCAAGGGCCTTGGTAACGTAAGTTTCTCTCGCGGCAAAAGCCTGGATGCTCTTGAGTTTGTGGAAGACGGATCGCTTGATCTTGTTTATGTTGACGGAGACCATAGGCACGAAGGCGCTCTTGCTGATCTTAAAGGATGGTTGCCAAAGATAAGAAAAGGTGGGTGTATGACTGGCCACGACTTTAGCTTTTATACGGTTCAAAAGGCATTGTCAGAGGTATTCAAGGGTGAGTACTTGGCATTATTCCAAGGTGACAGTTGGGGATACATTACATGAGAAAACTACGAGCAATTCTAGCCTTTATACGCCACCAGGAGTGGGTTGATGAGCCAAAGTGGGATACGGAGGACGAGCGTGCATTGACAGGGTTCCTTGGAACGCTGACTGGCAAGAAGCTTAGTCTTATCCTTTTAAACCTTACTTTACGCCAAAATGCCTCCGCAGTAGAGAAGAATGCGGATTCACTTGCAGAGGCGTGCGGATATGCTAAAGGATTTCGAGGTTGTGTGGCGACCATTGAGTCGTTATGCAGCCCCAAACAAAACTCGCCCATCCTCGACAGTAGGGATGGGGCCGATGAACCTGCTGTCAATTAACCTGCGTTTTAGAATGACTCCCTTGAGCGCGGTGTAAAGAAAGGGTCAAAATGGCGGAATCGAATAACCTTACTGAAGCGGATATGTTGGCGATGGCGCAGGCGTTTGACGAGGGTAAAGAAATCAGTACTCCCGAACAAGCCAAACCCGAAGCCAAGGTTGAAACTGAAAGCAAGGCCAGCGGAGATAACTCGGAGACACCCGCGACTCCCGAAACTGTCGAAACTAAATCCTCATCGATTGATGAGGTGGCAGACAAGGCTCCTAAAGCCGAGACTGCATCAACAAGCTCTTTAACAACGCAATCTGATGAACCCAAGTCAGAGTCAGCTTCCGAAAAGAAGCAAAGCAAGTACCAAAAGGCACAGTCTCGACTCGCAAAAGAGTGGGACGATGTCAAAGCGGAACGTGCAAGACTCCAGGCTGAAAGGGAGGCGATTGAACAGGCCAAGACTGCAAAGCCTAGTCAAGAAGCTCCTTCAGCAGAGGCAAAGACAAGCTCTCGCAAGTTTAGCGCGGAAGATTATCGGGAAGCAGCAAAAAGCTACCGTTATGAAGGCCGTGACGATCTTGCGAAACTCGCTGAAAGCAAAGCCAGCGAGATTGAGACGGAAGATCGCAAAGAGGTCGAAGCAAAGACTCAGAACGATCTGAAGAGTGCCTGGGACCAAAACCTCCTCCGTGAGGTTGAGACAAACCCAGAACTTAAAGACTCTTCGACGACTCTTTACAAAGCTGTCTCCGAACTTCTTCAGCAGCACGCCATCCTGCGAAACTATCCAGCAGGAATCAGCGATGCTGTTGGTCTTGCGAAGATGAGGCTCAAGGCGGACGCTGCCTCTGACTTGGAAAAGAAGATTGCAAAGTATGAGTCAGAATTGACTCAACTAAGAAAGGCAACGACACCTGCAAGCGGTCAACCTTCTGGCCCTGCTCGCGTCAAAGCTTTTCACGAACTCTCCTCTGAGGAGCAAGGTCGTGAACTGCTTCGAATGGCAGCAGAAGCCGATAGATCGTAACAGATTAGTTGCTATAAAAGGAAAATAATAACATGGCTTATGTAACTACTGGCGGATCTGTGTCCTCACAGTTCCAGACGTACTTCTCCAAGATGCTCTTGGAACGTGCGCTCCCCTTACTCCAGATGGAGCAGTTCGCAATGAAGGTGGCGTATCCTTCGAAAACTGGCGGAAATAAAACGGTCCGCTTCTTTAAATTCGACAATCCTGCGATTACCAACATCGTTGCACTATCTGAAGGCACGACCATTGGTGACGGATCGGATCAACGTCAGTTGACCCTTTCTACTGTTGAAGCGACCCTTCAGCAGTACGGAAGTCAGATCGTCCTCACCGACGTTCTCTTGGCCACCGAATTGTTCAACCACCTCGCCCAGGCCACCAAGCAGTTGGGTGAAGATGCTGCTCTGCACGCCGACACTCTGTGTCACCGCGCGCTGATCCAGGATTCTTCCACCTCGACTGGTACCAACGTTGCCACGAAGTCTTATGCTCGTTACGCGCAGAATAGCACGAACGGCACAACCTTTGCTACAAGCTCTGTTGCTAACAGCGCAATTACTGCCACCGACTTGCTCGATGGAGTGACAGCATTGTTCATCAACCGCGCGCCTAAGATCAAGGACTCTTACGTCTTGGTCGCTCACCCTGCGGTCATTCGTGACCTTCAGCAGGATGACGATTGGTTGAAGGTTTCGAGCTACTCGAATCCTGATGCCATCTTCAAAGGTGAAATCGGTTCGTTGTTCGGCTGTAAGGTCGTTTCCAGCACCAACGTCCAGACGTTTGCCACAGCTACTGCTGGTGTGGCGTCTGCCTCGACTGCTGGCAATGCCGTCTATGGAAACATCCTGCTCGGCGGAAACGCCTTCGGTGTTCCTAGCTTGAACTCAATCGTTGCTAACGGTTCGCCCTTCGCTCCGAAGGTCACGATCCTTGATGCTGCTGATAAATCCGATCCGTACGGACAGCGTGTCGTAGCGTCTTTCAAGACGTTCTATGCTGCCAAACAATTGGATACTACGTTCTTCCGCGCGATCTTCGCGAAGTCGAACTACAGCTAAACAATTAAATGGGAACCCTAGTAATCGCTATGGGTCCTCGTAAGGACGCTGGGGGGGATAAAACCCCCCCAGCTCCTAACAACGGAGGTGCTATGCACGAAGGAATGAATAATGGTGGCGAGATGAATATGCCGAAAGGCATGGTTATGTTGCCTGTATCGATGCTTGAAGTTAATGATGGCGGAGATGCTGTTCCTCCTTCTGAAGGTGATCACGTTGAACTCAGCGGTGTTGTACATATGGTTAAAGGCGGAGTAGCTCACATCAAAGTTAATGACGCTATGATGGAAGGCGAATCTGATAATAATCAACAAGACAACATGTCTGAAGAGGACAAAATGCGTGCGCTGGCTCAGAAGGCCGACGAGGAGGCTTACAGCTAATATGCCTGTGTACCAGTATCTCGATACCCGTAAAAAGTCTATCGTAGAACTGGAGAAGTCAGTAGCTGAAAGGGACAATGTCCCGAAGCATCTGAAGCGGTTTACTGTCCCACAACGTTTAGCCCTGGTTGGAGTTGGCGAACCCCTCGACAACCCGCTTGGAGCTAATAAAACAAATGTTATGAAGGGGTACTACAAACAAGAACAAAAACTTGGGAGTAGATTTAAAAGCGAGTTCAGCGCGGATCAAGTGAAACGTGCCTGGAGCCGCAAAGGAGATTAAGAATATGGCTAATGAATTTGTACGCAGTACTCGTAAGGCCAAGGGCAAAGCTTTGCGCTTTGATACCCAAAACCAAACGAATGTGTTTGAAATTACGGCAGCTTCGAGTGGTGGTACGGTTAATACCGTTGCTACGGCTCCTGCTTCCTTGAATGTGACTCTTAACGGCACGTCCTATCGGATTGCCCTGCACAGCTAATGTCACGCGCATTAGATAAATTCCAAGGTCAATACGGATTTTCCGTAGGGACACAAGGGACTGCTGCTGCTGGCTATTGGGCTATCCAAATGCTTTCAGATACCACATTCAGCGCAATTAGCGGTAGATATGATGGTACTCTCACAGGCATTACGATTGGTTCTGGCAACATCATCTACGGCGAGTTTAACAGCTACACGGCTGGAACTGGCAAGGTGATCGGCTACATAGCTGGTTAATGATTCAAGCAA
>Ga0209189_1000407_pt1 | contig 36104 bp, 27 predicted proteins | sample C_130820_EF_Meta_FD_187308 | JGI IMG/M metagenome (GOLD analysis project Ga0209189, IMG submission 187308) | Freshwater microbial communities from Lake Croche, Canada to study carbon cycling - C_130820_EF_MetaG (SPAdes) (version 3) | ecosystem: Environmental > Aquatic > Freshwater > Lake...
GAATACTTATTTAGCTCATCTGAATTTTTTAAGAGATGATTAATTAAATCGACCACCTCATTCCATGTGTCTGTCTTTAAAAAGGGAATTCCAGAATCTTCTAGGACTGCAGGTAATTTAGTAAACACTGGAATACATCCGCACTCAAGTGCCTCATAGAGACGATAGGTTTCCACATTATTCCCCTCGGGGCATGGCACAAAGATTGTATTTTGTAGTAGTTCTATATATTGCTCCTTGGTTAATTGTCCAGGGTCATTCCAATCTGGAAAGAATTTTGTAAAATGCTTTTCAATGGCAAGGAGGGGCTCTAGTTGTGTAGAGCGCCCTTTCCATCCTGTTCCTGTAAAAGACCATGAATATAGGCGATTTTCTAGAGCTATGCTTTTGTTTAGATTAGTTGCATTCATAGCTACGCTTGCCCAATGGTATCCGAGGGGTATAGTTAGAGTATTAGGTAATTGACCAGCCCTCTTATAAAAACGTAGCACACCCTTCACACCTGGTAGTGAATAGAAATCAATGGGGTCCTGTGCAAATTCATCAGAGCAATGAATTATCTTGAATGCTAGGCCTTGCCTTAGAAGAGATTTAACCCATTCTAGTTGCTTAGTCCAATGAGGTCTTTGCAAAAAGAGAACTAGCTCATCATTTGGATCGAGGACGGTATCTGAAGAAACTGGCTCAAGGGTAAACGTGGTTTTCCCAAATAGCTCCTGTAGCCATTGCCTCTCATAGATTGTAGAATCTGTCAGATTACATGTATCGAGGGAAAGGACTCTGACCCTCCCCCTTGGCCTGGGCTCATAGATTTCTTCTAGGGGGGCTACAAGTGACAGTGCACTTAGATTCAAGCTTAGACATGCTCTAACATCATCTGATGAAAACCGCTCATCATTATTCCACAGGTCACTATCAAACTTGTCCTTGCGACTGAAATCATTAAAATCTGAGTTTATATAGGCAGGGTCATCATCTTGTGATGCACCCGCTACCAGGGGGTCAAGGCAATACACATTCATTTTATCGAGTGAATTAAAGAGCACATGGTCTGCACTAGTCCATATTCCTTGTTGTTTTACAATTGTATCTAAGAGTTTCTTTGCTCCAGCTCTAGACAAAATATAAGCATATGCGCAAAAGTGGAATTGTCGCATGGGCTCAGCTTGGCCAAAGAATGTATTTGGTTTTATCCTACAGAGGCCATCTATCACGGGCTCTTTTACTAGTTCAAATCCTACCCTATTTGGCGGAAGAACACCACCAAGGTATATACACTCCCAGTTAGCAGGAAGATTCGCTTGAACCTTTGCCCATGCCTTGGTCCATTCGGGCTTCAGTCTAGTATCATCTTCCATGATTAGATATGTCTGAATTTCTTGAGGCTCAGTATTAAGCATTGACCACAATTTCAGATGGCTAATTGCACATCCCATTACCGCCTTTTTCCAGAAGAAATCATTTGGCTTGAACAGGTTGGCGAGGGCAGGTGTCAGGCTCAGGGAAAGCCCGTCACATGCCATGTGCCTCTTTACCTTTCCCTTGAAATAGGGATGATGGGCTACAAAGGATGTTCGGCGGTCTACGCGCCTATCCAAGTTAACAACATAGGCCTCATCTATTCCTGGTGCAATTGGTAAATGACTCTTATAGTCGCCACGATGAACATATACCGATTGTCCTGCGAAATATGTGGAGCGTGCTGAATCATGATTATATACCTTTTCCAAGGGGAGTCGTTTCATATTGTTACGTAAACTTAAGATACTCAGAATACTTTGGTCATGACGATGTCCATGGTGGCTGCCATTATTCCCGCGAATCCACTTTTCACCCACAATAATTTTACGAACACAGGCTAACTTATAAGCTTCTTCAAAAAATACCCTAGTCCCCTGATGACCGTGAATAAATGCGATTCCTCCAGCCCATATTTGGTTAGTCTGTAATTCTTCCTTAGTCACACTTAATTCAGAACAAAATGTTGAATGACACCAGGGCTCATTCGTATTGTTTGAATCCTCTAAGAAACATACCTTGTTTTCCCTGGCTTCTCTTAGCCATTCAGAGGGCCAGCGTATTAGAACACTTCCACAATCCGTATAGAGAACTATTCTTCCTTTTAATCTAGAATCTTCACAAATAGTCTTGAATATCCACAGTTTCCATGCATAATGCTTCGGCTCCCAGAAATCATCAAATCCTCCAGGGGTTTCAGTAGGAGTGCGAATAAATTCAACAAACATATATTTCTCTTGTGTTGTTTTTAACATTTCATCTTTCACGTCATTCCCCACATATACACGGACTTTAATGTCAGGTATACTCGACATATGTAGTTTTACTGCATCTAACCATCGTATAAGTGATGGCCAGAAATTTTTAGTAGCAAAGGTTACGACTAAGTGCCCTCGTAAGATACGTTCGACTAGTTCAGTAAACTTTCCCTTGAGTTCAGCAAGGCTCTCTGGCTGTATTGCTGGCACAGAGGCCATTTTCTGATAAAGTTCATCAGATTCATCTATTTCCTTAACGCGTTTAACCAAATCCTCTGGACACTTGCTGAGATTAATAAATCCTTCAGTTGCAAAGTCCTTCGAAACATCAGAAGCCCCCCAGTAAATGGGAATACATCCAGCCGCCTTGGCATGCAAGAGTTTCTCAGTAATATAGCCATCTGAAGATTCATTCTCATAACATAGGCAGAACTTGTAGTCTTTCAGAAACTCATGCTTCTTGAGTTCGCCACCACCACCACCTAGGCCGGCAAACAGTGCATCGCCCATTGTATTGAAGAGTTTTCCTGCTGAATCTACAGGCTTGTAGTTGCTTAGTCTGTGAAAGGCCTCATTACGAACTGTATTTTTAGGATTTGAGACAATAAAGGCGCAGAATTTGGTTCTTGTATTTAGACATGGGCTCGCACTAGTGCAGGACTCTAAGGGAATTGGCAGAGGATTCTTGAACTTAGCTAAATCACTAGGACATATATTAAACCAATTAATTTCTAGCATCCACAGGGGTAGGCGAAAATAAGAGGGACTATTAATGTTCTTGAATCCAATATTGAGTATAATGGACTTGTCAGATATAGGTCCAGTATTTTCACCTGTATAATGAACCTTGGGACCATCTACACTTCTCCAGCGATTACCAAAGGGTCCAAAGATATGCATATCATGTTTTATGCCCTTGGGCAAGGTTTCTAGGGAATATCCGCAGACTGTAATATCCTTCAGCTCTTCCCTGAATGCAAAAATAAACATATTGTATTCTGGATTGAATTGGTCCCACATATCAGTAAATAAAATACTATACCTCTTTCTTTCGGAAACTTCCTTGCTCTTTACTATAGGCTCGACGGTTTCCTTCGTAGATAAAACTGCAAGCCACTCTTTTGCCCTGGCTTCAGGAGAAAAGCGATAGAGAATCTTAGTCCTCAGTTCAGTCAGGCTTTCCAGCTTAGTCAAGTATTCCACGCCCTCCACATTATTCATAGTCTTCTCTAAAATGCTTGCTGCATCACAAATCTTGTTATTCTCATAATAGGTATGTTCAAGTCCACATCCAAATTCCTTTAGAGCACTATTATTATGGATAACTGGAAGGCCTACCCAGACTGCTTCTAAATTTGCTAGCTTTAATGGTGAAAACCGTGAATGAGCTAGAATAATCGACATTGGCTCATGTGACCAATCAATTACACGCTGCCTACCTACCAGTTTTGCATCAACATTGCAAATATCTAAAATATTCTCCTTGAAAAATTTTGAGTCTATTAGATGCTCGGTATTGTGAATATGTATTTTTTCTATCTTTGACTTTTCAATACATTCTTTTAGAGTTACAAGGGGTATTGTGCAGGATGATGTATTTGTGGAATTAGTTTCGGTAATATGAAGAGACCACTTAGCCTTAGTATCTCTTGGAAGCAAATCTTTTACTTGTTTCCAGACAGGGCTCTGCATTTGTTTTCTATGTGCTTCAACAATGGTTGGAGACCATAGCCACGGAACAATTCTAACTGGCACTGAATATAGATTTTTCAAATATACAATGTCATCTGCAGAATTAAAAATATCTGCCGCCCATATTTCACTGATACCTTCTAAATCGCGGCCTTCTGTTCTACAGGAAAATACGGTGGCTTCAAGGTCCTGAAATATCGCCTGTTTCCTACAATACCATACACTCTTAGAAAATCTCGACCTTTCCTTGGGCGTAAGAAAAAATGCGACTTCTACAACGAGGTCTAGGCTTGCATTTGCCACCGTATCTATACTGAGACATCTAGGTGAATCAGCTTCTAGGGCCTTAACATCATCCCACCAGGTCTTTTCTGAATCGCGTTTCAAGAAGATAACCTCGTGCCCCCCTACTTGAAACGCTTCTGCAATAGCTATACAGGAATTTGGATGTCCCGCACTGAACATAGAGTGTCGGACATCCACGGTTATTCCAATCTTCATTTATCTTTTAAAGAGAACTTGGGTTTAGACCTTAATCTAAAAGTTTCTTCCATGCAGCCTGCACTTTTGGATTATAGGGACTATGTCTCCACTCCAGGGCAGCTGCTCCAGATGCATATGTTTCCTGACTAAACTCATGAAACTCTAGAGCCTTCTCTAAAGCAGCTGCGCCCTTGTCAATATCAGAGCCCTCATAATAGTAGCCGGCATCTGACCAATCTGGAGAATTATGGATTACAGGAAATCCTGTATGCAAGTATTCCAAAGTCATATAGTTATACTGATTATTCCATTGATGACCAATCGCAATTGCAGAAGGATAATCATTCATAATGCTTGTAATTTTATTTCGCCCACTGAATACTATTTTTCCATCCTTATAAAGCTCTAATCGAGGTAAGATGCTCTTGGTAAAAAACGGATTTGCCTGAATTCGTTCTGAATTCCCTATTAGTATCTTAAAATCACGGCGTGTCTTTTTATATACATGGTCCACAATGAGTAAGGGAATTAATAAACATTTCTGGAAGCAAATATTTGGCTCTAGAATTACTATTACTTGAGGCTCGCCAGCTGTCGCAGGAGGAGGCTTCCACTTGAATGTCCTTATTTTATCTAGAGTCAAAATACAGGGGTCCCAGACATAGGGTGCAATCTTGGCTGGGCCACAATGATTAATAAAGCCGGCATATTCATTGTGCTGCTTGTAATGTGGAGATACCCAGATTTCATCTAATTCTCCAGCAATATGATGAGCAAAATGAACTGCTGGATAGAATATAGGAGTCTCAATATCTATATTTAAGATATTTCCTAGATATAATTTAACTACCTTTGTTCCAGATTCACGAAGGTGCCTACGCATAGCTGGATCTATACTCATAGCAATCTCGATTTGCATATAGATTGGAATCTGATTCTTGATTATTTCTTCTGCAGTAATCATACGCATCTTTCTTAAAATCGTAGGAACCTCTTGAATATTAGGAAATTCCTTAATAAGAAGAATTGGCGCATACCCCATTGCATCAAATAATTTATATAGGATAACTACATTCTGAAAAAGCCCATTAACAAAGAGTGTATCATTATATATAGTTCCTGTTGCTAATAAGATAATTTTTCTTGAAGCTAGTGGCTCTAATCGGACCTTTAATGCCCTACATGTATGTGAAGGACCTTCTTCATATTCCATTTAATTAAGAAGATTCAGAATTTCTTAGGCCTTCTAACGTGCTCACGCGCGCATGGAGCTCCCTGATACCTTCAAGGAGCAAGGGTATTATACGAGAATATGCAATGCTTGTTCCGTTATGTGTCAAGGAAGGCCATGATTGTTCAACATCTTGTGCAATAAACCCTATATCGGATTCACCAGTATTTAGCCAGTTAAACGTGCAGGGCTCTAGTTTTAAGATATCATCTAGGCACGTTGAAAATGGCAGAATATTTGTTTTCTGTGACCTATCTGATGTCTGATAGAGTGTCTTGACATAGGCATTCTGACTTACAGTTAAGAATCCAGAAATTTCCACAATTGTCGATGAACCCGTAGAATTTATTTGAAGCGCAGTATTTCCGGCTGATACAAGGTTAATCGTGCTAGATGTTCCAGAAATATATGAATTACTGGCAAACTGCAAGGTTGATATACTGTTTGCTGAATTAAGTGATGCAGCTATACCATTCGAATAAAGAGAAACACTACTCAAATTAACATCATTCGTGAATTGAATTATATTTCCTTGAGTAAAACTATTAATAAAGTCAGCGGAGAGTGTCTTTGTATCATAATTCACCATTGATTGAATATTTGCTACACTTGTCTGAAGAGTTGTTATTTGTCCAGTAGTATCTGAAGAGTTTGTAATTCCTGTAGCAATTCCTTGGAGGGGGACTATATTTACGATATATTGACTCGCATTTGTTGCCATTTCTGGTTACCCTAAGATTTAAAATTGCATGGTCTAAACGGTACGCCGTCTAAACCCGGAATCTCTGACTATAGTCAAATACACATATATCATAGACATGGACAGGGCTTCGCATGATTCTTCAGAAACATCAAGTGTTCGCTCGGATGATTCGGTCGATTTAACTTCAGGACCTGATTTTGCAGACTTTGCACATAGCCTATCAATTAAAAATAGCATGTTCTCTCCTTATACAAATTCAAAGGAGGGATTTGCTGATATAACCTTTCCTAGCACGATTATAACATCAAAAGAAGAACTTCCTAAGACGGTTGATATAACAAGCTTATTTATTGTGGATAGTGTGAATCGTGATAAGTTAGCCTTTCCTCAGCCCACAACATTTAGTCTTAAGTTACCAAGAATATATAAGAATATAAAATCAATACAGCTAACACAAGTAAAATTTCTCTGTAGTTTCTATTATTTTAGTGTTGCAAAGAGTAATATTTACCTACCCATAATTGAACGTGGCCGTGAGTCAATTACAAGATTAAATAATTTTCCAATAACAAAGAATATTACAATTCGTCAGGGAACTTATACAATTACAGAATTACTCAATGAAATTCAGACTGAGCTTAATTATACACCGCTGTTTTACGATTTTGCAAATGGATTTACTGATTTTATTAATATTTTTTCAGTAAGTGGTGACTATAGTATTAATTTTAATCAACCAGGTGATACATATTATGATACATTAAATTCTAAATACATTACGAATCCAACGATGGCCACAATTATTTCTTATTACTGGGGAACTAGATATGCGGGATTAACAAATTATTCACTAAATCAATTAAAGCTTGCATATTATTATCCCGTCCTTTATGAAGTCATTCTAGATTTAAAAGATCTAACTGCTAGGCCATTCTTAAATCTCTCTGCACCCCCAGGATATGTATCGAATGACGGCTTACCCGTTGAGTCACATGTTATCTTTAACATGACAGGAATTAATGACCCCATTGCACTATATTTAATCAATAATAACCTGGCGCTTTTAGATAAATACCGATTAAACCATACCTTCAGATATAGTCTGGTAAATAGATATCAGGTTGCGTATGATACACATTCACTAAACGTGAATTTTATAACCCTTACATTAAATACATCCTTAGTTAATTTAATTAATAATACAACTTCTAGCGCATTAGCGGGTATATATAACAATCTTGGTTTAACTGCTACCACATATGCAAGTCTAGAATCAGTGATAAGTAAAACTACTGTTATCTATACGGATATGTTTAATTATTTACAAGTGCAATTAGCAAGACTACTTGGTATTTCTTATGCTACATATACTCCTACATTTTTTAATGACTTGAATAATATTCTTTATTTTCAAGATGGTGTAAATGCGCTAGGTGTAAACTCAAATTATACATCATCGTATTTAACTTCAGGAGGAATTGCCATTAGCACTTCTATTGTAAATTATTCAGACTCTCCTCAATACTGGCCAAATCTAGTTTCATCAAATGGATATGTGGGGACTGATTTAGAGAATTTAAGTTCAACACAGATAAATATACCATATAACATTGCAGGAAGAAATTTCCAATTTGGAACTACCGTTATTGACCCTTCTACCCAATACCTTAATATAAATAAAACTACCGATAGCGTTGATATGGTAGTTAATATTCTACCAGCAAAATATACAGTGCTTAAGTTCAAGTCACCTGTAAGGCAGAGTTTACAAGTGGAAACCTTACCTCTACCCTATTACTATCGTTATTCTGATTTTAATAAGGCAGGACTATATAAGGGAGTTCTTGATTTATCAAAGAATAATGTTCCACAGCAATACTTTGATATTTCGTATTCCTATGTCTATAATATCTCAAATAGCGCAATGGATATATTAAATTATGCGCCAAATATCTTAACTGCAAACTTTGGCAATTCCCTCTTAACCTCTATTGAAACTACAAATAGCCTTACCATTGATACATTAAATAATTATTATTACTTTGAATTTACTGTGCCCCATCCTCCAGGATTACAGGATATTCCTGTTATAAATACAACGTCTATTTCACTTATTTCATTCGATACATCTTCTATACGCACTAACTTTACAGATAATTTTACTATGTTTCTTTATCATGACCGCGGGGCATTTATGGCAGATTTAGGTAGAAGGAGACAGGAGAATCCATTACACTATATTGCCACAAAGAGTATAAATACAAATGCTGGCTCCGATATAACAATCAACCTTAGCACAATTGCTGGTGACAAGTATTATACAATTTTTAGAAGTAATACTCTTGTATGCTCAAATAATCTGTTTAAGCCCATAATATATTATCAAAATAGCTCTTATACTATACTTAATACTGATTATACAAATTTCAACCCACTAGCAAATCCATTTGATCTATCAAATCTTTCCACATATGCATTTGTCAGTAACTATAATAGAGATTTTATACGTTTGCCTACTCATTCGTCCTTAGCATCAATTGATCCAGGTAACTCAACATTTAATACTAGTCTGGTTACTAAAGGGGCGCCGATTGGATACGATGCTAATAGAATTTCAGATGATTTGACAGATTACATTGGATTTAATACTGCCTTGCGTAGCGTAGACCCAACTGCCGTATTTAGAATTGACCCTCTAACGAATTATATATTTCAAGCAGTCACCCCATTTAATACCCTTGCAGGAACATATTTTGGAAGTACTAGTTCAAATGCCGTTTTAAATCCTCAAACAAAGAATCGATATGAATTTCAAAGAACATCTACATCACAATTAAAAATTGTTCAATGGTATGAGGGGTATTCTATTCCACGCCAATTAGATGACCAAATTGATAGTTTAGAGAATATTGGAATTCAACAGGTTTCCTCGCTTGCCTCAGTGCTTCCAACCTTTCCCGTGGATGCCAATCAAAATATTAGCTTTGGTAGAGGAATTACAGGGATTGGTTTTTTACCAAGGGATGGCGTCTATGAGGTTGAGACATTTACATTTAAATCATCTATATATCCTTTAACAGGTAGTGAATCTAGTTCAAATGATCCTAATTTGCAGATTAAATATATAGGCGTCTTTACTGGCTTAGCCTTAGAAAATCAAGTGATAACCTTATCTTCGGCAATTAGCGTCTTACAGTTTAGCACATCGATTCCTTATGGACCAGAAGTAAATACAACTAATAACTTTTCTTATGGAACCTGGTATACATATATACATGATGCATCCTTCGTCTCAGCAAATACTAGTATTTCAGGTAATACTCCTAATTCTACGGACTTACTTAGTTATAATTCACTTTATTATATGGTGCCCTTTAATGCAAATGGAGAAATAATGACCTATAGTCTTCTATCAGGAAATATTTTACCATACCCCCTGCAGCAAAATGCAATATTTAGCACTATATACTTAAATAATCAAGTTGCAATAAATTCTACTGGAGCAACTCCACAACCTGGCTATATTATACCAGTGTCTAATAATAATCCTTCACGAATTAAATATGGCCCAGCTGCCTTATATTCTCAATCACAGTCGCAGTATGAGCAATCTATGGCGATTACAACACCGTCGATTGGCTATAGACAAAATTCCCAACTTATTACAGAGCCAAATTCTCTATTTTCTTTTTCAACCATATTTAATACACCGGTAGGATTGACAACGTATTTCTCTGAATTTTCAGATAATTTATTTCTTGTGAATACTAAATCGAATATTTGCTCTAATGCGATTACTAGTTTTCCTACTGCATCCTATGCTAGTTCACTAAGCACAGTTATCACCCTTAATAGTGGTAATCCATCCTGTATTCACTTTATGATTAATCAAGAAACAGCTCTTCAGAATTATCCAGTTTCTGGAGTAAATAAGACGAATGCAGTATTCACATTTTCTGAAATGCCAGGAGATGAGAGTAATGTTACGATTAATTCTATTGAAATAACGCCGTCGATGAGTAATCTTAGCTTGTGGATGTGGGGTGGAGGAGGAGGCACCTTATCCTCATTTTCCACTACAACTGGTGGCGCAGGGGCATATGTAAAAGTAAATATTGACCCAGCTGCACTCTTACAGGCTACAACGAGCGATTCACCTGGAGGAATATCCACCTTATATATTGTGGTGGGAAAGGGTGGTAACCGTAATAATTTTTTTCATGAGCCAGTTGTAGGTTCTTTACAATTATACGAGCAGGCAAGATATGGAGGAGGTGGCACTAGTCTCACAGATTCGTTTATTAATTTCAATAGTATTACTGCACAGGGTGGTGGATTCTCAGGTATATTCTCAGGTTCAAACATTGCAACTGCAACACCCTTACTTATTGTAGGAGGTGGTGGTGCGGCGGGCACCATCGATATTGGAGGTCCAGGTGGATTTGGCTTAATTAGCCAGGCATTACCTATGAATAAATACTTATTTTCTATCATACAATTTAATGCGGATTTCTATACTAGTGCATCTATTCAATCTATAGTCGATAGATTTACTACGCCTGTATTAAATGGCTCAAATGTAACATATGCTGCAGATAATAGTCTTACTACATATTGGAACCCAGTGATTCCAAGTAAGATGAATCCCTCTAATTATTATTCAACTCCTAATACATATGGGGTTTCTCTAGAATTTTCTTCTCCGATAATCGATATAGAAAAGATACGATTTTATGGACCGCCTATTACAAATACCTCAAATCTAGTTACTGGAATTACCGTATTTAATGATATAAATAAGAGGCAGATTCTTTTTTCCGATACATCTATTCTTCGAACTGATTACCAGATTATTAATAATGGAAACTTTCTACAACAAATCTATGAATGTGTTCCTATTGCATCACGTTCAACTGCCACCATCAACTCCAATGTGTGGTTAGCGGTAGGAACAAATACACTTCCGCAAAACTCAATTCAATATAGTTTAGATTTAATTAACTGGATTCCTACAAACAATACCTTATTAACTACAGTAACATCAGTTCAATACGTGCCTATCTTTAGTAAATGGTTTGCTTCTGGCTCAACGATAATTAGTAGTTCAGATGGCATTAATTGGTCGCCATGCACCGTGAATGGATTCACTGGAACTATTTTTACCAGTCTTGCCTTCTTTGACTATACTCTAGTGGCTGGAGCAGATGATGGCTCTATTTATACATCTAGTAATGGCATCGTATGGAATTCTTCAGGAATCATTTTCAGAACTTCAGTAAAACGGATTCGTTACGTAAATGGTCAATTCTGGGGTATGGCAGGTGTATATTTGAAAAGAAGTGCAAATGGCCTAACATGGACATCTATTCTAAATTTCACCGTGTCGAATATAAATGATATAATATATGCTTCTGGAAAATACGTGATTGCTCAGATCAACGGGCAGCCTCCATTAACCTCAGGATTACTCTATAGTTCAGATGGAATTTCTTGGAGTTCATCTATAGGAACAAATGTGCAGAATTTCTCAGGGATGAGTCTAGCTTATGGTAATTCTACCTTTTTAGCAGCTGGACTTACACAGGATGGCTCGTCATTTATCAAGTATAGTTTAGATGGTATCAATTGGTTAAATAGCAATTTTCCTATTGTAGGTGATATAGTTCGCAATGATATTCAGTTTTCTGATATAAGTGATACATTTGTAAGTGTTGGTCAGGCAAAATCTGGAACTGGTTTAGCCGCAAATCAGGATTCTATAGTATCAAGCTCGGATGGAATTACATGGTCCTATAGTTCAACTGGTGGATTTAATTCAGATGCAGGTGCAGTTGAAGGATTATCTGTGGCATATGGGCCAGCAATAATTACGCCAAATGTATTTACCTTATATATTGAATTTCAGAAGACTAGCTTTATTAATACGCCTCCACAAATCTATGATATACGCGTGTATAATTCTAAGCAACCAATTCTAACTTCTACTACTCCATTATTAGATAATAATTTATCCAGTATATTTTATCCTTCTGAATTCCAAACAGTAGATGTAATTCATTATCCGTTTATTCTAGAATTCCCTAGTCCCGTTCCTATATTAAATTTTATTCAAGTATATACTCCTGCTATTTCTGGAGCACAATTTACTAGCCTTAGAATAAGCCTCGATTCTAACGAAAATTCCACAGTATTTAATGGCTCAGTTACTAGTTCAACCGTGTATGATGGCCCTACTGCGTATAATCTATATAACATACTCTTAATTCCTCAGCTTACAAATATTTCTAGACTATATATAACATTTACGAAAATAACTGCAGGGAGTATACAGATTGCAGGAATTAATGGATTGTATAACCCAAATATTCCAGTAATACAAAAATTACCTAGCGCAGTTGAAGATATTGATTCCAGGATACCAAATGCTCCTACTACGACCGTAACTGGAGTAATTGACGGTAATTTAACAAGTGTTTGGTATCCTAGGACATTTATTCAAGGTGATTCCTTAAAACTAACATTTACTTTTTCTACACGTATAGACCGTATAAATCATATACAAATTGTGAATGGAGTATTTCCTTCAGTATCAAATACTTTAATTACAGGAGTAGGTATTTTTACCAATTCTACTAAAACCACTACAGCGTATTATAATACTAGTTTACAGTTTATACAGTATGAATCTTATTCCATTATTGATATTGATATACCTCCATTTCTAGATTGCAGCACTATATACATCGAATTATATAAGACTACTCCTGGCATTCCTTTAATCAATGAGATACGTTTTTACAATGTGGGATTATTAAGTGATTCGCCAAATGGATATTCTGGAGGCCAGCCTACTTTAATGGCACGTAGTTCAACTGCATATTCTGGAAATAATGGTGGTGGTGGTATAGATATAAATGGGGGGAGTGGAGGTATACAAGCGAATAGTGGAAAATATTTGACTGGAGGAAGTCCTGCTATATTATTGGCGAATAAATCAGTGTCTAATACTTTGGCACTTAGAGTTAGTGCAGGAGGTGGAGGTGGAGGATATTATGGTGGTGGTGGTGGTGGAACAGTTCCAGATGGAACCGGTGGAGCTGGTGGAGGAGGTAGTGGATATATTTATGACCAATCCATCTTTAGCTTAGTTGACTATGCTGTTGCAAACCCTTTTGAAAATTTTAAAAGTCCTGCAGTTACAGAGCAAGTAGCACTAACACTAGGAAAGGCCTTGGCACCAGCCAGCATTGCATTTGGACAGGGAGGTGTTTCTAGTGTAGAAAATGGTGCTGGTGCTCATGGTGTTGTTATATTTTCTTATGAGGAATCTGCAACCACGACTTCTGGCTCTACACCAGATATTCAACCAGTATTTATTGATGGCTCTAAGCTTACCTTATTTCAAGCACCTATACAATATATTACAGAATCTAGAACTCTTGCCTTTTCAGGGTATTTAGATTCAATTCAGCAATCATCACACGCTGGATATAATTGGATATGGTATAATTCCTATTTATCCTTAGTTGGCAATCGCTTATTAAATTCATTACAACCAAGCACCTTAGTTCAAAGTATGGTAATACCAGCTGCATTTCCTCATTTGCCTCCTCCTATCTTTGCCCAATTAAATGAGACCCAATTATTCAATAGTATTGTTTCATATTTTAGAAATTCTACAGGGGCAGCTCTAACCAGTATTACAAATACACTAAATTCAATCTTTATTCTCTTTCAAACTTCATATTTTATATATACCTTACATACGGACCCATCTTATGTTGAGATGACTGAGATATATTGCTTATTAGATTATTTGAGAAATCCTAGTAACCTTGCAAATCCGCATGTAAATCCATCGAACCCTACCTTAGACCGTATTTTTGGAGGTATTCCACGATTTGGATATTGGGCAAATCCCTTTTTTACTAATGTCAGTTATATTGGATTTGATGTCGCGACTAGTCAGATACCAACACCTGCCTTATCCACACTCGTGAATTCTAGCGGGACCGTTCAGGCATTCTATTCTCTAGTGTTGGAGCAATCATTGAGTAGTGGCGCATATGAATTTAAGGACATTATGGCATATAAGCCGACACTAAGAGATTCTCAGACAAATGGCCTAGCCTGGTTAACTGCTACACAATTTACGGAGGCATATGCGGTCCGTTCTTTGGCTAATTCTACATATATAGACTCGAATATCATTGTCCAGCCTTATACATTTAAGAATGCAATTACTGCTAGGTTACCCCTATTTTCTTACAAGGTGTATAGTATTCCTTATACATTGCAATCTACGAGATATGACATTCCAGTGCAAATTCTAAATGATTTTCAGGGGAATGCAATCACACTATATTCTTTTCAAAATAACAATCGTGCAGATATAAGTAGTATAAATATTTCATATTTGCCATTTACCTCTACAATGCTACAGATGAATCAGAAAAGTATTTCACGTAATTTGAGCAGTATAGGAACTCTTGTTTCTGAGCATCAAAGCACAGTAGTGAATGTGGTAACATCATTTAAATTTGATGTAGTATCATTTACACCAGTATTGACTTATTCACAGGGAATTAATAATTATTATAATACCTTTGTTCCTACATCTCAATTAGAAAGTGGCGCAGTTGGTAAAGCTATTTTAGATTATGACCAGAATTATTATATTGTTAAAAATAATGGTTCAAATGTCTTATATCAAAATGTATCGCCATTAATCATAAATCCAGTGGCATTTCCCCTTTCTACAATTAATTATGCAAGTCCAAAATTAATCTTATCTCAATATAATGCAGGAAATCAGGCACCTTATAGTGATTTCTTCGAATCAAGGTATACAAATATTTGGCATTTTCCTGCAGAGGGTATCTCTTCTGCATTTTATGGTGCTCGTCTAACTTCCCCCTATGATTTGAGCGTGGTTACTTCCTTTGCAAATCAGGTATTCTATCCTACACATAAAATAAGTTTAATCAAGACAAGTTCTGCGGCAAATTATATAACGAACCCACTCGATACTACCACATATCCCTCGTATCAACGCACACAAATGTTTTTATACAAGAATTTTACATCGCTTGTTGCGGATATTAGTGGTCAATTTGCAATGGAGAAGGCTGCAAATTTTTCTTATACTGATTCCTTTTCGGGATACGACTTCAATTCTTACCTGAATAATGTCATTCTCCAGCCATCTAATACATCTAGTAATCCAGACTCGTTCTATTATTTGGCAATTCGTGGATATTCCCCTACGGAAACATTTCAGAGTGTAGTTCGATTTTATTTACCTCAGAGATATGATTATGGATATATTACACTCTTAGATTTATCAAATGAGACCCAGAGAATTTCTAGTCTAACAAATGTAAATCCTGACTACAGGGTCTCATTAGCCTTATTTAATTCTGTATTTAGCACAACCCGCGTATATGGCTCAGTGGGAATCCCTGGATTTTCTGGCTCAAATATTACAACCACGAGTTTCGGAGACTTTTTGAGGCAATTTAATACAATTAATCTAATAAATTCTAGTAATAATGCGGTTGTAAGCACTGTAACAGGATTTAGTAATGCCGCATTAACAAGCTTAATTAATGGGGATTTGCAGTATATATTACCATCATATTTAGCTTCAAGGAATCGAGTAACTGACCCGGTTGAATTCAGCATACCCTTTTCGTCATGTGTTGCCCAAATGAATGCTGGATTAGAGCAATATGGTCTAGGATATAATTTAGGATTTGCCCTTCGCGATACAGAGCATAATACCGTTCAGCGAGCAACCTCATTCTTTAAAATCCTAGATGATTATATTTATTTACAATTAAATGAAGAATTTAAGATGAATAAGCTTGATATAAGTCAGCCTGAGAATTTTGCGCGAACTCGTGAAACCACTGCGCAAAGTGGTGTATATAATTCTAAGCTTATCTTGAATAACTTTGGTTCGTTTGCAACTACCTTTGTTCATAGTCCTGCGAATTTTAATCCGACAATTGGAAAATTAGATAAATTGACGTTTACTTGGTATAACTCTGCAGGAGTTGTTTTGGATAATGCTGATTGTGAATGGACTGGGACTGTTCAGATTGTCGAAGCTGTAAATACTGTATGATAAAAAAATCATTTAGTAAATTCTAAACTAGGTCAGAGATGTCTTCGGCTAGTGCACCCATGAATCCAATGGGGACCCCGTATGCAAAAGGAAGCCCAACTGAATCCTATCCTATTCAGGGCTCAACCACACAACCTTTCTTTCCACCTGTATGCCTTAAAACACACTGGGACCCTACTAAGATTTATGCTAGAACCGTTCCAACCTCACTAGTTCCCCTCCCTCTAGATTTTCGCCCTTATACCAAGATCTGCCTAGAATATAGGACAAGTGCTGCAGGACAACTTGCCCCTGAGGTTTCCGATAACATGGTGTTTCCCCAGGGAGGTAATACATACCCACCTGACCGATATTTAAGAGCAATAGACAAGGAAAGTGTGTTAAGGCGTATGGATAGGCGCTTAGGCACATGTGATTTTGAGCAGTATCAGCCTCCAGAAGATGGAGATATGTATGTTGATAGAATGTTAGTTCCTGCTTCTCCTAACCCACCTTCACGATTTGTTGAGGAAATTTCTATGCCACAGGCACTTCTAAGAGTTGGAACATATAACTGCAGAACTCAGGCCGATGAGAAGAATTGGTCAAGGTCTACTAGACTCTTTAATAATGCTACCAAGCAGGACCGTTACAAGGGTCCTACTGAGCCTCCCCGGCAGAATATTTGGACAGATTCTAGGCGATGTGAAAATAATCTAGCCAAGCCAACTGAACAGAAACTCGAGCCGAATGGATGTAGGGCTTGGGGGTGCTAAATGGGGGCATAGCTCCTCAGACTCCATGCGGCTTAGAGGACCCTCGTAAAATACGAGATAGCGTTAAGAAGATGATTGAATGGATTGTTATTCTTTTAATCATATTTTGTATAATTGTCTGGCATTATTCACAATCATCTAATCAATATAGCATATCACAAATTAAGGAATCGCAAATTTCTACAAGCCTTCAAAGCCTTTGGGAAGAAAAGAAGCCCATTGTGGTCTCTGAAGTAAAGGCAGTCGGTATCTGGACATCCAAGGGACTCAGACAAACTCGTTTCTGGAATGCACAACCAATTTGGGAACAGTATGAGAATAAACCTGAGTCTCCCCCACCAGTCCCTTCATCCTTACAGCTCACCTGGTCTGAGATTTTGGGTATATCTCAGATTGAATCTGATATCTTGCTGAGATGGTTTGATATGAGTCCCTGGCTCTTTTCGACAAGAACTGAGGCCCATATTGGCCCCGATGGCCTGAGACACATGTATGGATGGGCAACCGCGATTACTTGCACAGAAGGAGAAGCACGCTGTATCTTACTTCATAATGCCCAGAAAGCCAAGCTGCCTCCAGGGTGGAAGGGACTCAGATGGTCTCAGGCTACGGTTGCACATCATCCTCTATGGACCCAGGTGCAGAATATTGAAATTATTCTGAGACCAGGCACTACCCTCCTTGTTCCACCGCACTGGATTATGGCAATAGAGCCCCTGGTTCTAGAAACGCCAATTTGGTGGACAAGAACTGATGTGCATCATCCCATAAGTAAATGGGCCCAGGGATGGAATGAAGCCTAGTGTAAAAATTGCTTCTTTGAAACTAATAGGACACGTAAATGTCAGATAGTGAATCAGAGAATCTAACTGATTCGATGTCAAATATTCGTTCTTTGGTTGAGACTCTGACTCATGAGAGCAAGAAAATCTATGCAAATGCCCTGAAAATATCTAGCCTCTTTGAACATCCGGATCTAGATTTATGGACCGAGGAATTCTCCTTGAATGAGCGTGCATATAAGTGGGCAAAGAGGCATATGGTTTCACGGAAATGCTCTCTATGGCAGATTCATAGGACTTTATTAGAATCTGCAAAGAAAGAGAAACGGCTAGGCAGAGGACAAATGGTTAAACTTACACAGGAGGAGGCTGAGATTTTAGATTTATCAAAAGAGCCCGTATCAGTTTGGCAGGTCTTAGGGCGGCTGCCGAGATTCTTTGCGTAAATCTATATAGTATTTAGATGGGAGATAATCCTCAAGTAAATCTTGTGACAAGACAGCTTAATGCAGTTACTCTTGCTCCTAATCCTGCAGCTCCTAAAGCCACTCCTAAAGCTCCATTATCATTTAATACCTTGAGCCCAGAACAGAAAACCGCCTTACTTATAGTAATTAAAGGGAAGCCACTTGATACCTTGAACCCAAAGCAGAAAGAAGTCTATATTAAAATACTTGAAGAAACGCCATTTATGGACCTTAGTGAAATTCACAAACAGAACTATCTTACACTTGTTACAGTAAAACCCTATGCCAGTATGGACGAAAAAGAGAAAAGACGATATAATACATATATGACTAAAGTAAAAGAAGCTAGGAATCAAGAAAGTGAACCTGTAAATATACAAATGAGAGCAGCCATGGAAAGAAAAAGAAAGGGCACGACGGAAGAACAACAACGTGCCGCAGCTGCAAGGCGAAAAGCTTTAAATAATGAGGAGGCGGTGATATCTACTCTAGCTGAAGCTCGAGCACAAGATGCAGCTCGAGCACGAGCTGCCGAAGCTCGTGCTGCACAAGAAGCTGAGGCAGCTCGTGCTGCTCCAAGTGGATGTCTGCCAGGAGCAAGCTGTAGTATCATGGGTGGCAGTAAAAGACGAACTCGTAAGGCGCGCAAAACGCACAAAACCCGTAAAGCTCACAGGCCCAAGCGAACGCGTAAGTATAAGTGATAAAATTGAACGCTTTTTCTTATACATCATCATCATTAAATGCTAGAGGATATTCTATACCTTCTAGCATACAATGGATTCGCCAAGGATATTGGCCCCGCAATAGCATCGTGTAAGGCCACATGGACTGATGAGCGTATTTGGTTTCCCTTCTTAATTCAGCAGACCTATGGCAAAAAGCAGAAGACTAGGCTCCAGATTATGGCTGAGCACGCCACTCTCTTACTAGGGGATCAGAAGCAGCATATTGTTCTTAAGAACGATAAGCTAAAGGTGTATAGGCCCGAGGAGAGATGGCTTGCACGACTTAATGAGCTGGAGGGTATGGCAAAGAAAGCAGGGCACCCTGAGCTTATTAAGATAATGCTTAGTATTCCTGATACTGCAGGCAGAGGGCTTATCAGTATCGCCTGTGAGAACAACTGTCCGAAGATTGTTAGCGAGCTTATTAAACGGGGTGCACCGTATAATAATCTAGACAAGTCAGGTGCAACTCCGTGTTACTATGCATTTAATTCATCACTTGGAAGGGAATCATGGAGGGCACTTCCTTATACTGCAGAATACGAGTATCCTAAGCCTAAGCCAAAGGAGCGATTATGGCCAGATAATTATGTTATACATATTATTAATAACCCAAATCCTGTCTGGTATCATGCACATCATGACTTGCTAATTGATGGGCACGCTATTGAAGTAATTGCTAACTCCGAGCCAAAGCCCAAGCCCAAGAAGCTGAAGAGCAAGCTGTATAAGCAGCAGTTTGGCCCTAAGAAGTAAATACTCTTATGCGCCCATTGCCTTATGCGCCCATTTTCCTTAACTATTTTTTCATTATTCACTAGGATGATAGATTTATTATTTCCCCATTCTTATATTGCAATATGGCTTGGAGTATTTATTGGAATTGGGATTACTGTCACATATGTGGGTTTCTTTTCTGGAATAGTTTTAACTATATGTATTATACTTGGTATAATTAGAATTCGTCCATTATTTACATTTATAAATAAGGCAATTCAATCATTCTTTCCAGAAGTATATACAAGGGTCAAAAAAAATATAAAAGAATCTTTTAAATCTTCTGGAAATTTAGAATTAAAAGAGGACCGATATATTTTCATGTGGCATCCTCATGCTCTTTTTCCCACAAGTATTTATTTTCATACGGCAACTGAGTTAACAGATTGGCCAACTCATTTGAAATCAAGGGGCGTGGTATTTAGTAGCTTACAATGGCTTCCTTTTGTCAAGGAAGTCTTTGATGAATTAAATATAATACCGAGTGATTACCATGTAATGAAGGAAACACTGCAAGAAGAATCTATATCTTTATTGCCAGGAGGAATGAGAGAAATGTTATATGAAGATACTTCACTTCTTTTAAAACGCCGCGGAATTTTCAAGATAGCTCTAGAAACAGGAATTCCGCTGGTTCCTGTTATTGCACGAGGTGAACATCAAATCTATAATGCAATTAAACTACCAGAGTGTATTCAAGAGTTTATGGGACTATTTGATGCAGCATTACCCATTCCAACATTTAAAAGTCTCATGAAATTTCTAGGAATTTTACATCATCCCTTAAAAGATCCGGTATTCTCAGTAATAGGAGAGCCTATCTTAGTGGAAAAGGTTGAGAGGCCAACTGAACAACAGATTTCTGATTTGCGTGAGAAATATATTGAGACAATAAAGGCCATGTATAAAAAAGAGCTAGGGCGAGAGTTACATATACTCTAAGACCAATCAATAGTAATACATTGTTTTAATCCACCATAAAAATTGCTTATTGGCCTAAGATCATCTAGGGCACACATGGATGAAGACCAAGAAAGAGCAGTTAGTTTAGCAAAATCAGGGAAATCATTCTTCTTAACAGGTGCAGGAGGCACGGGGAAATCCTACGTCATTCAGAATATTGTGTCTGCCCTCAATAAGGATGGACGTGATGTGGCCCTCACTGCCATGACGGGGTGTGCAGCCCTGCTTTTAGGAAAGGGTGCAAAGACTTTACATTCCTGGGCAGGGATTGGCTTAGGGAAGGAATCTGCGGAGGTGATTCTGATGAAACTCAGAAAGGCCTTCAAGGCCAAGAAGAACTGGCTAGCAGCGGATGCCCTTATCATAGATGAGGTGAGTATGATGATGCCAGAGCTTCTGGATAAGTTAGATATAATTGGCCGAGGAATGCGCCGCTCGCCCCTACCCTTTGGAGGTTTACAACTTATTCTGGTGGGCGATATGTTCCAGCTTCCACCAGTAAATAAGGATTCGAGGGACTGCTTCTTTGTCTTTGAATCCAAGGCGTGGAAGGCACATATTCATGATTCGGTGGTTCTTAGAACAGTGCATAGACAAACTGACCCAGTATTCTTGAAAATCCTGGATGAGGCAAGGTCTGGCATCCTAACGAAGGAATCCCTGGAAATCCTGGATTCGAGGAGGACCAAGGAGTGGAAGAAGCTGGAAATTAAGCCCACACTTCTCTTTACTAAGCGTGCAGATGTTGAGCAGATTAACTTGACACAGTTAAACAAGTGTGAGGGTGAAGACAAGATGTTCGCAGCCAGGACCATCAAAACACAGGCGTATCTTACCTCGCACACGGTTCAACAGGTCACTGATTACGCCATTGAGAAGATGGATAAGAATGGTGCCTATGTTCCAGAGTTGACCTTGAGAAAGGGAGCTCAAGTGATGCTTCTGACCAACAAATACATGGATTTTGGTTTAGTGAATGGCTCGCGTGGTATTGTGGAGAAATTCTGTGATGGGCCCAGTGGCTACCCGATGGTAAAATTTCGCAATGGTGAGGTTCTTATTATTGAGCCGCATGTATGGGAATCGGAGGATATAGAGGGATTGCAGAGACAACAGATACCCTTGAGGCTGGCATATGCAATCACAATCCACAAGGCTCAGGGAGCCACTCTGGATTGTGCCTTGGTAGATATTGGTGATAATACCTTTGAATATGGTCAGGCGTATGTGGCCTTATCGCGAGTGAGGTCGTTAGATTGCTTGTATATCTGGGATTTGACGGCGAGGGCATTTATGGTTCATCCGAAGGTGAAGGCATTTTTAGAGAATGTTTATACCATGGATTCTACTGTAACTTCTTCGGACCCTTCGGTTACCACAAGGGACCCTTCGGTTACCACAAGGGTCCCTTCGGTTACTAATCAAGCAGATTTACCTTTAACTACATCTGCCCAAAGTATTCCGAGGTCAGCTGCTTGCACAGAGGCAAGTGCTGCATCAAGTGATGACCCATCTTGAAGATAGGGAGCCATGGTTCCCTTCAATATAAATTTACTTAGATTGGTTCCTTGACCAAATGGGATTTGGGGATATATATTCATTATTTCTTCATGTATTGTATTTATTGGAGAAAGAATTCCATATCGAGTTAAAATAAATTCTATTGCATTTTTTTCAGTCTGAGTAAAACTAGTATAGAGTTCTAAGGTATTTGAGGTCAGTCTAAGTTTCTTACAAATAGATTGAATTCGTTCAATCATTGCAATAAACAGAATGCGTTTTAGTAGTGTAGATAAGAGCATAGAACGATGGAATACAATGGTATCAGTTGAGCCTCCACTAGTTTCCATGACTTCATTATCATTTTCCCAGGCCTTTACTAGTGCACTAGGTGATAGATTTTCTAATTTCCTCATATAACAGAAACTTAATATTCGGGATTCTAAGGGAATCTGGCTATATCCGCAAAAAAAGGGGATTTTAGATACGTAGGTAATAAGAAAATCTCCAAAAAAGGAAGAAGGGTCCTCATTAGCACGCCGGAATACACAGCGACCAAAATCAGCAAGTCCAAACTCAAGGGGATTAAATTTTACAAAGATATTTCCAGTGTGGAGGTCAGTATGGATAAGTTGTTCATTAGGATTTTGGTATAGTTTCTGGAGAATAAAGATGAATTTAGGAATTGCACGTTCAATATTCTTTAAAACCGTGATAAAGGGAAGCTTTAACGTATGTAATTTTTCCGCCCACCCACTCACGGTTATAGGATATTTTTTAATAATCATTAATTTAGAGTCCATAGAAATATTTTGTCCATTTTCTAATTTCTTCTTCAGACTACCACAAGCTTCTCCTTTCCTTGGCCACGCCATTACATTTTTTTCTCCAGCAAGTAAACTTTGCGCATTTCCAGGATTAGAGGGATTGCGTTTTGTTGCAGGTTTGCACTCGCCCTCTAGCTTAGCAAGGTAGTTTTTAGCCAATTCAGGTCCTAAGAGTCTTTCGGCCATTCGCAAATAGTCGGCTTCTTTATCGTTAATGGAAACTAGCTTTGAAACATATCGCGTATTTTTTGAGTCTGGAGTATCTTGGCTGCTTTGGCTGCCTTTAGCACAAGGCCACATAGGTTGTTCAAAAATACAACCATCAACACCTTCTCCAAGAATTCTTCCTCCCTGCATTTCTATCGTATCATGCCATAAAAATTGCTTACTGATTTAAACGGCAATTTACCACTAAAGCCCCGATGGATTCTTTCTCACCTCCAAATATACTATCCCGAAGCAGAATGGAGGAGCATATTGTATCTGTAATCAATAATTCTTCTGCAATGAATGTTTCTGACGTAATGAAGGCGACTGGTTCTCCGGGTCGAAAGCCGAGGGCCCCGAAGGTCGAGCCACCCGCGTTAGCCCTGGCTGAGGTAAATCCTGACTTACCTAAGCCGACTGATGAGCCACTGCTCATAGAAAATCCTGGGCGATTTGTCCTATTTCCTATTCAGCATCAGGACATCTTTGATATGGCAAAGAAGGCAGTTGCGGTATTTTGGACGACAGAAGAAGTGGATTTAACCAAGGATACGAGGGATTGGGAGAAGCTTGATGCAAATACCAAGCATTTTATTAAGCATGTTTTGGGATTCTTTGCTGCTTCAGATGGTATCTTGATGGAGAATCTGGCCCTGAATTTCCAGAATGAGGTTCAGTGGCCAGAGGCCAAATACTTCTATGCCAACCAGAATTTCATGGAGGCAATTCACTCTGAGATGTATTCTCTGCTTATTGATACTTATCTTGATGATAGGACTGAGAAGCAACATTTATTGGAGGCGGCTAGCACGATTCCAGCAATTCAGAAGAAGGCTGATTGGGCAAAGCAGTGGCTGAATGCAAAGGAGGCTGATTTTGCAACGAGGCTGGTGGCATTTGCAGTGGTGGAGGGCATCTTCTTCAGTGGTGCCTTCTGCTCTATCTTCTGGCTAAAGAAGAGTGGCCTCATGCCTGGCTTAACGACGAGTAATGAGTTCATTGCGAGGGATGAGGGGATGCACACGGATTTCGCTTGCCTTCTGTATTCCAAGATTAAGCACAAGCTCTCAAAAGCAAGGGTCGGCAAGATTATCAAGGAGGCAGTAAAGATTGAGAAGAATTTCATTACAAAGGCGCTCCCATGTGAGTTAATTGGAATGAATGCAGTCTTAATGAGCCAATACATTGAGTTTGTGGCAGACAGGCTGCTAGTGCAGCTTGGCTATCCCAAGATATTCAATGTGGCAAATCCCTTTGATTTCATGGAGCGTATTTCTCTGGAAGGCAAGGATAACTTCTTTGAGAAGCGTAATGCAAACTATGCCAAGGCGGGTGTAGGAAAGACGCAGGCTGAGATGAGTTTCAGCACCGATGTAGATTTCTAAAGATGTCTATTTAGACACCGGGGAGTGGAATGTTATTACGAGTCTTAGCAGATAGAGGATTTAAGAAAAATGAATACATGGGATAATAGAAATCAGAAAAGATAAATGCCAGAATAGAGTAGAATAGTGCCAATCCAGAATTACCATTATTCATGTTATAAAAGTATGAAAGACGAGCAGCTCCATATGAAGAAACTATGAGAAATATTACTATAAAAATAATAGTAAGGGCCCCTTCTGCAACAGATTTTTCTTCTTCAGTGTAACCAGTGAAACTTTCATAAGAACTTTGTAAATACGGCCTAGCCGCAAGGAGAGTCAGCAGCATTATACTTAATAAGATAAAAAAAGTATTTTTTCATCCTGTGCATAGAGCTACCGAGGAGTTAAATAGGGAGCACGGGATTTAAGAATGAGGTTGAACCTTACTCACTATCATCATCTGAATCAAACTCATCACTATCCTCCTCTTCCTCTGCTCCTCCTCCTGCCCCTGCTCCTCCTGCTGCTGCTGACCCTGTCACTGGACTACTTCCAAGAAATGTCTGAGGCTCAAATACACGCTTGTAGCCATCGTCCCAGCGCTCCACTGACCAATTGCGGCACTTGGGGACACCTGCATGAATACACTTTAGCAGCTCATTTTTGATTGTCTGCCTAGGAGTATCATTGATTGCACGACGCACACTTACAATATAGTTGACCCATCCCTCCTTAAGATAAGCCCACTCCATGGGCTTATCCTTTAGAGAATCGGGCTGATAGACACCACTCTTCTCAAAGTCTACCTTCTTTTGACCTAGAGGTAGACCCTTCTGAGTCTCATCGTGTGCCCTGCGAGAACTAATGGAGAGACTATAGAGAATATAGCCAGTGAAGGTGCCGAGGTCCCAGTGGGCATTCAACCACTTCCTTGGCTTCTTAGGAGCAAGGCGTGCCTGGACGGTCTCATAAATATCAAAGATGCGCTCGAGGTCACGCTTCATTGCCTCTTGCTTTGCTGGAAAGATAGGAACCACGATGAGCTCACGTCCACTCTCGTAATTCTTATTTGCGTTTGCAGGGCCATATGCAAGACCAAGGCCGAGGGCAACTGCACTTAGCAACCACTTGCGGCGCTTATCCGCAGAAATGAAGCCCTCCTCTGGCTGAATAGGGTCTCCACGAATACCCCAGATTGCTGCAGCACGGTCGTGGTATCCCTTGCCAGGCCTCATCAGTTGATTCTTTACAAACTCGACGAGTGCAGAACCATACTGGGCATGGTAGCGCTCACCAGAAGAAAGGGGTGCTCCATTCTGATGCCAGTCAAAGATTTCGATACGGTCTAGTGGGGTGGCATTAGAGAACGTCCAGGCCACAATAATCTCGTGGTCAATGCGAGCCCGGTCATCGGTGCTGAGCTGGGAATAACTAAGCTCCTCACCGTTTCCATTGAGGGGGACCTTAAATAGATTCTTGCGGAAACGGGAAACGGTCGTGATACGTTGACGCCCATCCTCTAGAGTATGCTCGGGGTCGCTCAGAGTTGCCTTACTTAGGAGGATAGAGGGAATTGGATAACCCTTTAGAATACTCTGGATAAACTTGCGTTGCCGTTGGAGGTCCCAGCAAAACTCTCGCTGGTGAGGGGGAATCTTAATGCGTCCCTCGTCAAAGTCTTGAACAAGGTCTGCAAGCTGCATGGGGGTGAATGCCTTACGAATGCGGGAAATAGGCAGAGGGGCGGACATTTTGGGGGTGAGTATAAATGGCAGTGGGGCCAATTCAATTTTGCACAAATGAATTGGCTTAGGTCCAAAAAATGAATGTGGACAAATGCAGATACTTAGTATGCCAAGTCACGGAGTTGAGATTATTGATGGGATTCCTGTTCATCTGAAGGACGGGTTTATGCTGGCATTTCAGCATGGCTCTATAAATCAGCTTGCACCAATTAAGCTAGGAACGTATGATTCTACGACAAAGAGGGCAACATGGTCAGTAACAGAGGCAATGACTGAGTGGCTTGAGACATTTAGGTCAACTATGGTAGGGAGGTCACGGAAGTAAGGCCGGGATATGGTTTGTATAAAAAATGAATACTTTTTTTCTAATAGTAAAGGTATGGACAAGACAATATATTTGGAAAAGCATATTATTGAGGCCTGGGGTCTATGGTGGGTTCATTGGCAAAAAAATACGAAAGAACGCTTGCAGAAACATAGTATGTCTCCAAAAGTGTTCGTAGATAAGCATTTAGTTAGTGCCGAGGGCGAATCTTTTCCCAGGGACACCACAAGAAGCTTGGTTCTGTTGCCCAAGTAAGTATTGCATGCGCTCGTATCCAGATTTGAATGTGGGATTTCCTGTTGCCTGTTTTCCAAGAGTTCCATTGGTTGACGCGACAACGAGGTCATTTTTTGCTAGATACACTACGTTTGCGGAATTCTGATATGCGATTGAATCAAAGATAATAGGAGAGTATTGTTGATTTGCGCATTGACATGTTCTTGTATTGTCAGCCATTCTAATAGTCTCTTCTAAATTAAATTTGTTCTACATCTTGATATAATGCGGTATTTGTTGGGTCATTCTGAGATAAAATAAACTGTCCCTGTCTATATAACACTCGTTCTGTATTATTTGCAAAGATGTAATATGAAATTGCTTTATTTCCTGCAAGTCGTTTAGCCCTTACATTTTGGTTAAAGGCTTGGACACGGAAAAAAATACGAGCCGCATCAGTATAAATTAAATACTGTGAATTGGTAAGGCCGGTCATTTCACCAAACATTAAATCTGTCATTCTATTTACGCTTCAGAGATTTTCTGCGGGGTGAGCCGTTTCCTTTTCTTCGATGGACTTTTGGTTTTATTTGGAATGAGCCTCCATGTGCACCTGAGCTTGCTGCACCACCACCTGGCTCTTCTGCAGCTGCAGCAGCACCTGGAACTTCATATGCATTAATCATATATTCCTTAAAAGCTTCACTTACATCACGTTCTAATTCAGGTATTCCTCCAGCAGGAATAGCTTTTATAGATAATTGTTCTTTAAAATACAATATTATTTTTCCCATATCATCAAAGAAGTCATCATTTAACATATTTTTATATTTTTCTGGATTTCTAAATATAGCCTTTATATATTTTATATCAAACTCTACACCTTGAACCTTATATTTTACATATAAATAATTCGAGGCATCTATCTTTGAATAAATATTAAAAATATGTTCTATTGTTTGCTTTGCTAATTCAATAAATGAATTTGCTGCTGCATTAACAGAATGTTCAGAACTAGCTATAGCTTCTAACATTGTAATTAAATCATCTATATATGTCATTCCAAGTATAGATCGTTGAATATAATAATGCGTTTTATTTCTAATTGGCCCTTCAGCATTTATTTCGTCTAATTCTTCTGTATATACTTCACTTCCTTGAGCAGCTTGAGCAGCTTGAGCAGCTTGAGCAGCTTGAGCAGCTTGAGCAGCTTGAGCAGCTTTGGCAGCTTTGGCATCTTGGATTCTTTTCCTACTTCTTGTTATTGCACCTTGGATATCTGGTATTTGCTTAATTTGTGTTTCTTCATCAAGTTTTGCTTCTTCTAATTCTATCTGGTCTCGTGCTTCAGCCGCAGCCTTAGTTTCTTCATTAATCATTACATGTTTTCTGAAAAAAGGTTCAATATAGTCCCAGAATATACTAAGCCAATATTGTTCAATATTTTGCGCTAAACGTGCTCCCCCTACGTGAACTATTGCACCTCCGTTAACTGGATCAGTTGTATAAACTCGCTCACCTGTATAATGTAAGGAATTTTCATTTATTATCTGACCACTTATTTTTTTTATCATGTTTGGCACCCTTGAAACACTTGAGACACTTGATACAGTAGATGTAACAGGTAGACTAGTCGATTCACTTATTGCACCAGATGCCTTCATATATTTATATAGAATATTAGTTTTTATAATACGTTCTACAAATAATGCTGCATATTGTTTCATTTTTAGACCAAATGGTAAATGTTTAATTTTCATACTACACAGTTTAGTATAAAGATTCTTATAATTAATTCGATTTCTTATTGTCTTACTTTTAGACATACGATTTAATTTTCTACTGGGATGATTCTTTTGAGAAGATCCTCCTACCTTGTAATTTCCATCTAAATAAGCATTTAAGGTTTGAAGTTGCCTAGCATTAATCTCCATCATTTCAGTATGTAATTCTGCTGATGTGCGAAGGGTATCTCCATCAAACATACTCAGTAATCTCGGTTCAGAATCATAGTCCTCTAATCCTTGTTTTAAACATTCCATTAATTTTTTACGATATAAGGGCTTTCCGCTTCCTCTAATTAATTTCATATATTTCTGAATTACCTGTATCATTTCAACAAACTCATTAAAGTGTGGTAATAGCGCGACTGCAGTAAATTTATAATATCTCATTGTTTCTTGATTTTGAAATAGTGCATCATCAACAGTAGTCACTGTAAATATATTTGAATTATTATATTCACATCCAGTATAAGATACCTTATATTTTTTAGGAATATCTTGACGTATCTCGGCAAGTAATTCATTTGATACTTTTATTATATCTTCATTACCTACTATCTTAATTTGATCTTCTATTTCGCTTAATATGTATGCATACCTGTCTTCACAGGATGGTGCGGCAGAACCACCCCCACCACCTGCAGCTGCACCAGCTGGGCCCGCTGCAGATGAAGCACGTGCTACCGCCTTCATTATGGCATCATACTCTTGATTAACCCTTTTTATATTAACTGTTTTACCTATCGACTTTAAAAACCTCATTAGAAGTTTAGATTTTTTAAGTTCTTCAAATAAATATTCTTTATTCGTGATATTCACTAAAAATAAATACCTTAATAATTCACCTAAGAAGTCCTTATCTCCGTCTCCTTTTACTAGTGTAATTGGATTACTAAATACTTCTAATATATTTTTAATAAAACCATCAAAAAAGTCATTAGTTGCTGAAAATAATGAATTAAGTTCTCCAATATCTGAAACTAATGCATTTAGTTTTTTTGTTGCTAGGCGAATATCTTTTTCAACTGCACTTTCTTCTTTTCCAGATGGAATATAAAATCTAATTTTATGATATCCAGGGATACGCACATGTAATACTGCAGGGCATTTATTTAACATTGCATACACAAAGGCGGGCTCATCGCCAGTAAATAAAACGGCATTATTTTGTAATGCAGAATGAATATTTTCATAATCACCACTACGCTTATAGGTTGTAAATAATTTATATAATTCAATCTTCTTGTCATTAGTAGTAGCAAGTTGTCTTTTAAATTTTATATTCTTGGTTCTATCTAAGTTATCTAGTATTCTATTACAAAGAATTCGATTATTTCCAATATTTTGATACTTTGATAAACCTATTAAATGCACAATTATATGATTTACACTGGGTCCACAATTATTCATGAGTGGCATTGTTCCAATTGGACCAGGAAAGTTTACGCCTCTAGGTGTAAATATCGCATTACCTCTATCCTCTTTATACGTAATAAATGAAGATGCTGGTATGTCCCCTCCAACAATAGTTCCTTCTGGTGTATAACCACTATATCCACCAGAATCCCATTTTGATTGTGTTGTTGGTAATTTTATAAAATTACTAGTAGTCTGACCTATAAATATATCTCTGGGAAATGATGATGAGTCTTCTACAAATTTAAGTTTCTCTTCTCCACCATCCTCTTTACATTGAGAATATGAATCTTTTATGAATCTTATCATATTTCCTGCAGTCTCTGGTGTATATAATACCCGTGGTAAAGTAAAGTCTACGATTGTATTGCTCTTATTATATTTTTTATACGGAGTGCCCTTAAAAAAAGAAATATCTAATTCTTGAAATACAGGTGATTCACCTGCCTCTAATTCATAAGCATGACGAAGATATTCTTTAATTTTATCTGAATGAGTAAATTCTGAAATACAATAATTATCAATGGTAGTAAATGCCCTATACATTGCATTCTCAAAAGAACCATCTTTAAATTTATTTTTCATATCATTAATTCGTTGAAGTGTTGCACGTGCAGGAGGATACATTTCTCCAATAATTTCTTTAGCAAAATCAGCATATTTTATACCTTGAAATGTTAAATTTAGACTCTCACCCTCTTCATTCTTTGCCTTTTTTCCACGTTCTCCACCCTTGAAATCATGAAATGTATCACAGTAGGCCATATTCATAAATAGTTCGTTTAAACTATCATTTGTAGCAGCTTTTTCGGCTAAATTTCCAGGGCTGTTCATACTATTTGCCCATTCTTCAGAACTTCCAGCCATCTATTTGTCAATTGTAAAAATAAAATTGAGTTTATATGCATTACGTAGAACTGCAACAATGTGCGATTTTTGCTCGAAACTATACAAGGCCGAGCATCATGAGCCGGCATTGTGTCCTGTCAGGGCGGCGCTTTATTGTAGCATTTGTCAGCTCCATGGACATACTACGATAAAGTGTCCAGATAGGGATTCTTGGCATTACAGAAAGCCGGAGTTCGTAGAGCAGCTCATACCGTCAAGTATTTTGAATCATTATAAGATAGATTCCCTTACACGAATTTCTTCAGGAGTAAAAGAGCATATTCCTTATATTCATGGAGACCCAGTGATTGAGATTCCAGATGATGACAAGGGAAAGAATATTCGTGCAACTCTTGCTAGTCATAATTTGCCATGCTCATCTAAGAAAGAGGATAGGCGTATTCTGGAAGAATTCGGTAATATAATTGGGAAAAAGATTGAGTATTCTCAGTCTTCTACCAAGAGAGTCCTCAAGGGAAAGTCAAAGTAGTATAAAATTGATTGTTGAATCACCAGTATTTTTGCATACAATGAGTAAGATGAATCGTCAGAATCCTAAGCAGGACATTCCCGTGATGAGTAAGGATGAGATTGCCTCCCTCTTTGCAACGAGAGCAGAGGCTTCCAGGGGGGTTCAGCTCTATAGGGCAGATGGTAGCCCGATTGTGGGAGGGCTCTTTGGAAATGCTGAGATTGCTGCATGGCAGCTAAAGTCCAAGCGATACCGAGGAAAGAAGGTTGAGTGCAAGCTTCTCTGCTGCACTCAGAATAGGGCACCCGTGAAGCCGCATAGCTTCTCTGAGCAAGTGAGCTACCCTGACCCCTATAGGTCGTATGAGCCGCAGGATGATGAGTGGATTAAGGTGGAGAAGCGGTCAGTGAGGCGTCTAAAGATTCGAGCAAGGTTTGCACGGGACGATGAGCAGTTTACAAGGCCCAATGTCTTCTATGCCATGCATGATGATTAAATGCTTTCTAAGTAAATACAGTATGGTGTGAAAATTGATACATTTTTTCATAGAAGGAATCGTATGCCAAATATTCGTGGAGGTAAAGGATACAAGAGTGGAAAGGAAAAGTCCAAGTTGGGTGAGAATGAAATTATAGAATTCATTGAGATTCAGCCAGACCAAATGGTTGGTAGGCTAGTAAAGTTACTCGGTGATTTGAATGCGATGATTTATTGCCAGGATAATAAACAGCGTATTTGCAAGATTTGCAGGTCGGTTAAGAAGTCAGTCAGATTTGAGCTGGGTGATATTGTTCTAGTAAGTCTCAGAGATTGCGAGGTTCCAAAGAGTGAATTGGCGAATGGGGTCAGGGGGTCGCGTGGAGACATCCTGGATAAGTTTCACCCGTATCAGTTCAGTGAATTGAAGAAGACAATTATTCATACAGTTTCTTGCCAGGTTGCAGCTGCATCCCTCCATCCTTCTATGAAGCGGCCTCCGTGTAATTGTATGCCAATTGATTCTCGTGTATTTGGAAAGATTGAGACTGTAACTGAGATTACTAAACTACTAGTGGAAGGCAGAGACAAGGAAGCGGAGAAAGTTGCAGCGGTGGCAGCTGCAACTGAGGAGGATGACTTGTTTGACAGGGATGCTCAAGTATCTGAGGAGGCTAAAGAGTCTGAAGAAAGTAAATCAGAAGAAAGTGAATCTGAAGAGGATGAAGGAAAGGAAGGTAAGCCAAAAATTATAGTGGAAAAGAAGAATAAGGTAAATCATAGGGCGGCGGCTCAAAGGAAAGAGGTAACCTTTGATGAGTTATAATGTAAATACGGTATATCTATCATATTTTTTTCAGGCCCTTAAGAAGCAAGTAATGGAACAGAGGGACCAAGGAGAATATGGAGGGGCCGTTCAAGGTGGAGTTGTATATGCATCCGCTGATTTCCCGGATGCAGATACAACTGATATGAAACCACAGGCTTCTTTGAAAGTCGCAGTATCCAATGTGATTCTTTATCATGTGTCTGAGGCCGCTGATAAACAACAGCAGTTCAGACAATGGCGCCGAAAGATAAAGGATGTAATTCAGAATCACGAAGAAAAGATTTTACAATTCTTTGAAAAACCATTGCCTGATGGACAACCGCTGAAAACCGCTCATATCCTATTGACCAAATATGGAAAGCTGGTAAATTATGATACCTCTAGACAAATTCCGCAATTCTTCAGACAATTTATTTTAGATTCTCCGCAAAATGGCACAGAGTCCTTGAATGTCTATATTGATGAATTGATGAAATCTAGAATAAGTGACCCGCCAATTCAACGTTGGACTTCAATGAGTAAGCAGCTCCTGGATTACATGAGGGATACGGGAGATGAACTCATTCGTCTAGATCAAAGGCTGCAATCTGAATGTATTCGAATTGACCTTGTGGCGGAAAAGGTATCTCAACTGGTATCCCTACCGAATCCAGAGTTGGAGGGATTCCAGGAAATGATGGATTCTTATATTCAGAAACAATTTCAGACTAGTGATTTTGAGAAACTCTACTGGGATTATATTTTCACCTTGCAGAAATATTCTGCCTTGAGAGATATCTTGCTTCCACAGAGAGCAGTTACGCAAGCGGACCCTCTCTGTTGTATATGCATGACAGAGCCGGTAGTAATTGCCCTGGCTCCATGTGGTCATACCTTTTGCACGAATTGCTCAAAGCGAACGGTGGTCTGTCATATTTGCAGACAGGGGGTGATATCAAGGCTCAGGGTATTTTTTAGTTAGAGTATGTAGATGAAGAATGCAATAAAGGAATTTAATGCGGAATTAAAGAAGATAAAAGAGAAACAAGGGAAACTATTTACTGCAAGGTTAAAGAAGGAAGAAAGGAAGGAAAAGAAACTATTCAATGCCTTTGATAAATGTAGGACAAGAAAGTGTTCAAAGTATTTTAAGGAGCAAAAAGCTGAATCTGAGAGATTTACAAAAGAACAAGATATACAGTGTCCTCAGAAAAATAATACTGAATTCTATGACTGTTCTGTTGGATTCTATGATGGACCCGAAGGATCTAAACTGCGAAAATTATCTAAGAAAATCAAAACGTGTGCGAATAAGAAATGTAAACCAGGGCTAAAAAAACTTAAGGAGCAAAGAGAATGTATAAAGGAATATTTTATAAAATATAAAATTGACCATCCTTCCTAAGGTAAGCTTACCTAAGTTCACCATGCAAACATTTCTGAATGAAGAACATGCACATTTCTCAAGAGAATTCAAGCACCCCGCATGGCTTCTAGGACTTATTGTATTCACAGGGGGGAGTGTAGCTATGGTAGCTACCGCCTTTCTCTGTGGCACCTTGACCTACCTACAGCAGAGTATTCTCCTGCAGATAGGACTCATCTTTTGTGTCTTTCTTGCAGTCTTTATCGGCATCCCTTTTATTATGCGGCTTGTTTTGAATATTATATTCAGAACAAGGCGTATTCAATCATCTGGACTAAAAAATCTACCCTTGAGCTATCGCCCAAGGTCAACTCCACCTCCACCAAATTCCCCTGCACCGAGGTGGGCCCTAAAGTCATTCAGGGAGACAATGGCGCAACGAGGAACTCTCCCCTCTTTAAGAATTTAGCCTTAAGCTGAGCAGCTTTCTCTGGCTCAACCTTATAGAGCTCAATTGCCTTGTCTACAATTCGGGTGGCAAAGGCATACCAGAGTGTCTCGATAAGGCGTATGCCAATATGCAGTGGAGGTTGGGGCATGTGCTGGGTTTACATATGAAGGCTTATTCAAATTTTTTACTTGAATGCTAATTTGAGTAAAATAAAAATTGAATAGTATGATGAAATACAAATAACAATCAATATAATCAAGATGCCTACATCATGGCGTGTAATGCTAAACTCTAATCTTTGGAAACAGGATAAGTATGAACAAGACTTTGCCGGTCGCCCAGAAGTGCGACGTCTAGCACAGTCCAAGGGGAATTGTCATATGATTTCATGCCCTAAGAAGGGTGATACTGCCTCATTTGTATTGAAAGGGAAAATCGTCATGAGGGGAGTTGTAGAGAGCAATGGGTTTGAACGTGGAACCGCGCATCAAGAAGATAACTGTAATGATGGTGCCATACGTCTTCACGCAACTACCCTTGAGTTTGCTTGGATAAGAATTGAAGAAGTTGGACTTTCTGAAAATATTCGCCCTACAGGACAACGCACTTGGGCAAAGATGCCGGTTTGAAATACCCGTTGGTTTAAAAGAAGACAGGCTACGCGTAGTCTGGCCTAAATCTTTTTCACCATTTCAACCTAGAATGGAAGAGACCCAGCTAGATTCTACTGATTTCAGAAATCTGCCGAATCTGCTAACTGAGTGGAAGAAGTTGCAGGAGGATAAACAGAAGTTACTGGATGAGAAGAAACAGATAAATGACAGAATTCGTGAACATGATAAGCGTGCTGAGGCAATGCAGAAGATGATTTTGCCAATAATGAAGAAGAATAGTATTGGAGCACTAGACCTCAAGTCATCAAATGCACGCGCCCTCTTTAAGAAGCGTGTAATCAAGTCGCCTCTGGGAATTAAGGAGATGAAGGTATATTTCAAGGAGCATTTTAAGACTGCGGATGAGGCGGATAAGCTCCTTGCATTTCTGGATACGAAGCGTGATACAATTATCAGGGAATCTCTTGTCTATGAGAAAAATGAGGTGCCTTAGATAGAATGAATTCTGTAGTTGGTGCTCTTACGCGTGCTGCAGTCGAAGGCTTTACAAATCCTTCTGGAGCAGAATCTCATAGACAGGACCCCGTGTATGGGGATGCAATTGCAGTAATTCTAGCATTTACAATTTCTATTTTACTTGTTTCCTTGGTTGGCT
>Ga0209189_1000410_pt1 | contig 35900 bp, 33 predicted proteins | sample C_130820_EF_Meta_FD_187308 | JGI IMG/M metagenome (GOLD analysis project Ga0209189, IMG submission 187308) | Freshwater microbial communities from Lake Croche, Canada to study carbon cycling - C_130820_EF_MetaG (SPAdes) (version 3) | ecosystem: Environmental > Aquatic > Freshwater > Lake...
TGATGGTTTCTTTGAGGTTTTTTTTGATTTTTTAGCACCACCAGTCATTTTTTTTGATCCTTTTTTTGAGGTTTTTTTAGATACTTTTTTAGATACTTTTTTTGATGATTTTTTAGCAGCTTTTTTTGCTTTTTTGGCACCACCAACTAGTTCGTTATTTAATTGAACATTTTTGTTTTCACCAAGAGTCATTTCATTAGAAACTAATTCTGAGGACATTCTATATATATTATGTGTGAAAATTTTTTAAAACTTAATATTTTTTTAAAATTAAATTTTTCGCATTTATAATTTCATTTCCTGATGTATTATTAAAAATATAATTTGGAGGTGTTATTTTCTTACCTGAAGGTTCATATTTAAAGTTAAGTCTTACACCTTTTTTTTTTTTATTAATTCTTTCTAGAAAAGCTTCTCTTCTTGGATCTAATGCAATTCCATTACAATTTATAATAAAATCTTCAAAAGGTGTTTTATCAAGAACAGTTTTTCCTTTCAAATCTAAATATTTATTTTTTGTTGTAATAATTTGATATAACATTATTAAATTATTTTGTTCATCTAATGAATTTTTATTTATTATTGCATAATTATAATTTGATAATAAAAATAAAATAACTAATTGATTAGTTCCAAAGAAACATTTTTTTTTATCTGAAAATCTATTTACAATACACCTATTATTATTATCATATACTTTTAAAATCAAATTATCATTAACATAAAATTCAACTTTTTTACCAAAGAATTCAAAAAAAGGTGTATATTCTTTAGTTGTTATTTTTTTAAAATATTTTAATAGTTTTTTATATATTTCTTGTATATTTTTTTCAAAATCAATTGTAATAATCTCATAATAATCAATATTTATTGGTTCTGTATTAAGTTTACTCATATAGTAATTATAAGCATATTTACCAATAACTATAAATTTTGAATTATGAATAATTTTTTTTCTTATAATATCAAGATCTTCCTTTGGTGTTTTTTTAATATTCAAAATCAAACTACGTGGTTTTTCTATTGGATAATGTTTATATAATCTTAAATATCTATTGAATGTTTTATCTAATCTAAATGAAAATGAAAATGGATCTGTGAATATTCTATAATTATCAATATACATAAAATTAGGATGAGCATATCTTATACCTTTTACTTCAATAAATTTCATTGAGTCGCAAATATTTTTAGAAATATAAGATATATCACAATAATTTTCAAAATTAACAAATAATTTATATGTACCTTCATGTACACCTTCTGAACCTTGGATAAATTTAAATTTTTTTTTTTCATATAAAAAATCACATAGATCAATAATATCTTTTATGGGTTCATAAGAATAAAATTCAACATCAGGAGTATCAATTTCTTTATAAAAAATATCATTTTCATTCTTAATTTTAATCAATTGATTTTGTGCATAACCACCGTATATTATCCTTTTTTTATTTTTAATAAATTCTAAAATACAATCCATAACTTCTTTATATTCACTGAGTGTTGGTTCATAATTAGTTTTAAATATATAATGTGCCTGATCTTGAATATTACTTATATTTTTTTTTATATTATCAATATCTTCTATACGATACATTAAATTGTATTAGAATTTAAATATTTTAATTAAGTATATTAAATTAGAAACTTTTGAATTATAATTTTTATGATATTAAAGAATTACTTGATATAATATAGATTAGACTTAATTAAAAAGCAGCACTCATTAGTGTATCAATATTATCCGATTTAAAATCTTCAGGAACAGGTAATTTGTATGCATAAGGTTCTACAGTAAATATATCATCATATTGTGTTAATATTTTTTCTTCAACATAATTTTCTATAAATGATTCAAATGATAAATCATTATTGTTATCGAGTTTTTCAAATAAATCATACATATTTTTAAACATTACTGGAACATCAAAACTAAAATCTTTTTCTTTCATTTTTTTAAATTTTTTATATAATTCTAAATCATAATCAAATTTTGTTTTTTTTTCTTCCATTTTTTTTTTATCTAATTTTAATTTATTAATTTGAGACATAATATCTATTTTTTGTTGTCCTAATTCTATAATTTTTTGCTGTTGTATTCTTTGGTCTTTTTTTTTTTTTCTAATTTTATTATTTTTTTCTTTTTTTTTTTTTTTTTTTTTTTTTTTTGTAAAAAAGCTTCAGCATCAAGTGTAAATAAATCTTCTGACTTATTATCTTCATTTAAAATTAAACTTTTTTCAGAATCTGTATCGTTATCGAGTAATAATATTTTATTAGAATCACTAGAACTAGATGATACATTTTCAAAATCAACAGAAGTTGTATCACTATCACTAAAATCTTCATACATATTTTTATTTATCTTTATAGTTTTTTCTTTAATTTTAACATCATTTTTATTATTATATTGTTCTGTTTTTTTTAATATAAAAGAATTTGTTTCATAATATTCTAGTTCTATTTTATCTGTTTCTTTTATAAATTTACAATTAATACAACTATTAATAAAAGTATCTACAGCTGATTTTTTGGAATAGTATCCACAAATTTTATTATTGTGCTTTAAAATAATTATGTCTTTCATTAAAATATAAATAATATTATTTCTTTATTATAGTTCAATAAAGATTTATATTTATAAAAATGATTAAAATAGTAATTATGTATCATACAATTATTTTTGAAAATTTAACATTTAACCAAAGAGCATCTTTAATTAATTTTATTAAAATTAATTTTCCAAATATTCCTTACAATGGATTTGGTTTAGAATCTAAATCAATTCTTATTGTAAATTATGAAAATAATAAAATAGTTGGATGTGTTTGTTTACTAAATAATAGATTATTACAAGAAATTTTAACAAAATCAAAAATAGACTTGGAAAAATATAATTTTGATTATGGTAAAGGTTTATTTTTATATAATTTATCGGTAGATGAAAACTATAGAAATAAAAAAATGGGTACAGAACTTGTTAATCAAGCATGTGAACTAGCAAAAAAATTAGGTATTGAATATATTCATTGTCATGCAGAAACTGATGTTTCAAGAAATTTATTTTTAAAGCTAGGTTTTATTGAAAACAAAACAATATTTGATAATAATAAAAACATGTATTTAATGTCAAAATTTATATGATAATAAAAAATTGAATTTAATAAAATTAAATATAAATTATATATTATAATGAAAATTATAGCTTGGAACATTAATGGTATCAAATCAATATTAAAAAAAGAAGATTTAATAAATTTAATAAATACTGAAGATCCTGATATATTTTGTTTAGGTGAAACAAAAATAAGTTGTCCTTTTATTGAAACAAAAGAAGAATTAAATAATAAATTAAAAGAAAAATATTATAATTATTGGAGTCCATGTAAAACAAGAAATGGTTATAGTGGTACTGCAATATTTTCTAAAAAAGAACCAATTGACATTGTTTATGGTTTAAATATTAATAATACAGAATATGATGAAGAAGGTCGTGTAATAACATGTGAATTTAAAAAATTTTACTTGATACATGTTTATACACCTAATTCAGGCGAAGGATTAAAACGACTTGATTTTAGAGTTAATACATGGGATAAAATGTTTATAAAATATATAAATAAGCTTCAAGAAAAAAAACCAATAATACTTTGTGGAGATTTAAATGTGGCTCATAAAGAAATTGATATTAAAAACTCTAAAACTAATCTAAAAACAGCTGGATTTACACTTGAAGAAAGAGACTCTTTTGATATATTATTAACAAAATTAAATATTATTGATACATTTAGATACTTAAAACCTTCTGAAATTAAATATAGTTATTGGAGTTATAGATTTAATTCACGTGAAAAAAATATAGGTTGGAGAATAGATTATTTTTTAGTTTCAGAAAAAATATTAAAAAAAGTAGAAAACAGTGATATATTAACTGATATATACGGTTCTGATCATGCACCAATTAAATTAGAAATAAAAGTTTAATAATTTTAATTTATTTAAAAAAAATATTTTCTTAAATAAATTATATAATGGAAGAACACCTTCTTATTGCTGTTATTGCTGCTTTGTTAAATATTTTATTTTCTATTTTAATTCCTCCTTTAATTAGTAATAGCAAATTACCATTTACTCAAGAAATAAAAAAACACTATGAATGCAATAAAAATTTTATTCTAGTATCAACAATCCTAATTGTAGTTTTGGTTTATATTTCTTTAAAAATAACACCTCATATTAAAATTCAATTACTTGGTAATGTATCTGATTTAAATACTATAACTAGAGTAATTATTCCTCAATTACCAGTTAGTACTTCTCAAATACCAGTTAATGCTGCTCAATTAGCAATGAGTACTAATCAATTACCAGTAAGTGCTTAAATTACATATAAATTATAAAATTATATAAACTTAATTTTATAAGATATAATTAACTTATAAATCTACATAATTTATAATTGGATATAAATTTGTATAATGACCCATTCCTTCTAATTTAGTTGAAAACATATTTCTTGCTTTAGGTTTACCTGTACAAATATGATTTTCTGGTGCAATATAATAATCTGGAATATTATCAGCCAATGTCATATAATATGAACCTTTTGTCCACCAAAAATTACCACTATAATGTATTGGATTTATATGATTAATACCAACAGTATCATAATTGTCTAATTCTTTTAAACAATCTTTAAATTTAAAAATTAAAAAATATTCCATAACATTTCTCCAATCTGTTACATATTGATTGTTTTGTTTTGTTATTCCTTTTGAATGTAAATATAAAAATTTATCATTTGGGTTTATATATTTTTTAATTTTTAATAATGTAAATCTTTCATAAGTCTTATCATCAATACCAATATCTTCAACAGAAAATTTATTACCACAACGTTTTATGTAGTCAATACATTCTTTAACATGTCTATCTTCTCCTGTCATAAAACAGTATATTTTTTTACATTTATTATATAAACCACTAAATATAATCTTATTAATTTGGTCTTTAACAACTTCTAATGTATATTTATTACAAAATACATGGTAAAATATATATATATTTCCTTCAGTGACTACATTATTAAAGGTTTCACCATAACTAAAATAAAAAAAAAGTAAAAACAAAATAATAATTATTATAATTGAATTCATTATAATAATTAAGATAATTAATTTTTGATGGTTATAAATATTAACCAATTATATATTCTTCATCTTCATAAAGACTTGAACCATGTATTTTATCAAAAAATTTACCAGCAACAAATAATAAAAATTTAGGATTATTTATTAAATAAAGTATTATTTCTAAATAATTCATTTATTATATATAAATAGAATTTTAATTTCTTAATAATGATAATAAAAATGGATTATTATAAAAAATATTTAAAATATAAAATTTTATTTACAAAAAATCCAACAAATCAAAAATATTTTAAAAAATATAAATATTATAAATATAAAGTAAAATATTTTCAAAAATATATAATAATAAATATTGATTTAACAGATGATATACAATATATTTTTTTAGAATTAGAGAAAAAGAATAGAAGATTTTTACAAACTATTTATAATAAAATTCCAGAGGTTAAAAAATATTTTAGTTATGATTCAATTGTTTCAAAACTAAAATCAGAAAAATTTTTAATTTATTTAGATAAAATTTTAGTAAATTTGTTTGAAACAAAGAATAAATTCATTCGTGGAGATGTAATAGTTGAAAAAGATATTAAAAACCTTCTAAATACTTCTTTAGATTTTGCTAGTTATTTTGTATCGTCATTTTTATCAATATTTTTCCCATCATCACTAATATCAAATGTAATTTCTAAATATTCGGAACCAATATTATCATCTATAAATTTGTATGGTGATTTATTTTTAGATGAAATTATTGAAAATAATGATATTATAATAAAAAAATACACCAGTGAAAAAAGACAAATTATAGATAATAAAAAATATAAATATAGAGAAACTATTTTATTATGTATAAATGAATTAGTAGATTATAATAAAAAAATAATTCTAGAATCAATGTTAAATGGATCAAAAATATCATTACCGCAAAATTATGAAAAAATTATAAGTGAAAAATTAAATAATTTAATATTATCTATTGGTTTAAGTTCCAATATTAAAGAAAAAATTTTAACTGTAATAAAAAATGAAATCAATACAGTTATAGAGACTATAAATAAGAAAAATAAGAAAGAAAATGATTTACGCGAAAAAATTATGCAGGAGATAAAAAGAAATAAAGAAATAAGTGAAAAACAAGAAAAAGAAAAAAAAGATAGCATGAATAAAATGCATCTCGATATTATGAGTAAAAGAGTTAAAAATAATATGTTTGATTTTCCAGTAAATAATATGAACGGATTTCAAGGAAATAATATGAACGGATTTCAAGGAAATAATATGAACGGATTTCAAGGAAATAATATGAACGGATTTCAAGGAAATAATATGAACGGATTTCAAGGAAATAATATGGACAAATTTCAAGGAAATAATATGAACGGATTTCAAGGAAATGATATGGATAAATTTAAAGATATGTTTAAAAAAATGAGATAGATACACATTAAAAATATTTATTTTATAACTATTATTTCTACATCTCTTTTTAATCAATGTAAATAATTTAAGATATTTAAAGAAATTTTTATATAAATCATAATGCAAAATGAAGAATATCAATATATAAATTTAATCAAAAAAATATTAGATAATGGTTTTTGGGAAGAAGGAAGAAATGGTAAAACAAAATCAATATTTGGGGAAATGATGAGATTTTCATTGAAAGACAATACAATTCCTATTTTAACAACTAAAAAAATATCATGGAAAACTTGTATAAAAGAATTATTGTGGTTTATTCGAGGTGAAAGTGATAATAAAATCTTAAAAGATCAAGGTGTTCATATTTGGGATGGGAATACTACACGTGAGTTTTTAGATAGTAGAGGATTACACCATTATCCTGAAGAGATTGCTGGACCGATTTATGGTACACAATGGAGGAATTTTAATGCTGAATATAAAATTTATGATCAACAAAAAAAAAATAAAAAAGACAATTTTAGTATTAATAAACAAGAAGGTATTGATCAACTTCAACAAATTATTGATGCATTAAAAGATCCAAAACAAAGAAACAGTCGTAGACTCATAATGATAGCATGGAATCCTTGTCAATTAGATCAAATGGCTCTACCTCCATGTCATATTTTATGTCAATTTAATATACATGATGGTAATAAATTAAGTTGTACAATGTATCAAAGATCAGTTGATACAATGTTAGGATTACCATTTAATATTGCATCATATTCTTTTTTAACACATCTAATTGCAAAACATTGTGGTTTAGAAGCATATGAATTTATTCATTTTATGGGTAATATTCATATTTATGAAGACCATATTGAATCATCCAAATTGCAAATTTTAAGAGAACCTTTTCAATTTCCAAAAATTAATATAAAATGTTTAAAAAATGATATTAATGATTATGATATTAATGATTTTGAAATTATTAATTATAAACATCATCAAGAAATTAAGATGAGTATGATTGTTTAAAAAAAAGTGATATGAGGTCTTTTAACAACAATAATTAAAGAGGAAAAAATTGAATTATTATTATATTAAATTAAATTATTATTATTATGTTTTACATAATAATAATAATTACAATTGCTTGCATTAATTGCTTTGATAATATTAAACGTTATTCTAGTTCAAATAAGTTATTTAGATTATTTGGAGGAATAAATAATGAAAATAGAGATCTTAATTATGAAAATGGAGATTTTAATTATGAAAATGGAGATTTTAGTAGAGACAGAGATTATAATGATAATTTATTTTTAGCTTATCATAAGTGGATTAAACATAGTTTTAAGAAAGAAAATAAAACAAAAAATAATGATGAAATATTACAAGAAGAACTTAAAGAAATTTATAAAAATAATCTATATATATTGAAATATATGGAAAAACATAATAAAAAAAGAAAATATAATTAATCTAATAACAATGACCAAATATTATTTATTAATACACACCCAACATTTTCAATTTTTTCTTTAATATTATTTAAAAATTTTTCATTAATAAAATTAAGTGTATATGTGATTTGTTTATCTTTATTTTTAATAACAGAAATATCAATATTTCTACCTGCTATTTTATTTATTTGTTTAATTCTATCTTTAATTCGATCTTCTAGATTATATGGAAAAGGATATTGAGGATGATCAAATGGTATCATAAAATAAGTTTTTTTATTACCATCTTTTGTTGTAGAATATTTTTCAAGTTTTAATAACATATTTTTTAATTCATAACAAATTTGTTCTCTAGTCAAATTATTAATTCTATTTATATCATCTTTTGTAATATTTGGTATTTTTTTTATAAGAGTCATTAAATATTTTTTATCTTTAGCAGTGGAACAAACAGCACCTTTAAAAGTTGGTATACCAGTACCACGTTTTTTATTATGTGATTTAGATATTGGTTCTCTAATTTTAAATAAATCTTCTTCATTTGATGCAAGTTTATTAAAGTTTTTGTCAATCAAACCAACAATAAAATTTTCGTCGCGATCATTATAATAATCAAGTACAGATTCATAATTATAACTAATATTATCTTGTTTAATTGATGATTCATTATTATTATCAATTTTTACATTTTTAAACTTTTGTTTTACATAGTTTTCAACAGAAACCATATTTGTATTAGTTAGAGGTAAGTGTTCGCGATAAAACATTGATACTTCTTCATTTTCATCAAATGGTTGAAAAATATAATATTTACCTCTTTGAATAATATATCCTGGTCTATTAAATTTATCATAAATTGTATCAATAAAATTATTAAAATCATTTTCTGTTTTAGGCATCATATCTTCAATTGCTTGATCTAAAAAATAATCATCAAATAATTCTAATTTTTCTTTGTTTAATGATTTTTTAATTATTTGTAAAATTTCATCATATAAATAAACATGTTTAAATCTATATAAATCTTTAATTTTATTTTTGATTGTATCAATCTCAAATTTAGCTAAATCATCATTAAATGTATTATAATCAATTTGATTTTTTTCTAATGGAATATATCTTTTATTTTTATCATCCCAATATTTATCATTTAATTGTTTAGAATCACATTTATATTCACATTCTTTAAAATCACACATTGCAGGACATATTTGTTTACCACTTTCAACATTTTCAAGTGTTGGATAAACACAACCTTTATATTTTTCAACTTCTTCAGGAAAAATATTACCATTTAATAATAAAGGACAATCAATAGAAACTTCTTTTATTGCTCTTTCTATATCTTTTATTAATAAATATTTTAATTCTGCTTTTTGATATAAAACTTCATCAGTTGATAAAGGTACATTTTTTTTTTGTTTTTTTGTTAATTCTTGTTTTTTACCATCTGGATATAAAGCTACAACATATCTATAAACATTTACTTTTGGAAATTTATATTCATCAGTTATTGCATTCATATGTTTACACATTCTAATACCACGACCAATAACTTGATCGACTTTACCTAAATTATAATGGACATCTAAAATATGTATTTCTTTAACATTTTCTAATGTAATACCTTCATTCATAACCTTTGAACCTAAACATAATTTAATTTTTTTACCATTAATATTATCTTGATTATTAAAAACTTCTCTTATAATTTTTTGTTTAATTTCTGGAATATCTTCACCAGAATCGTCACTTGCACCTGTAATTAGTATAAAAGTAGAAGGTTTAAATTCATTAGTCTTTCCTGATTTTTTAAATTCAGAATAAGGTCTACCTGTTAGATAATCAATAGTATTATCTTTAATATCATAATCTTTATAATTTTCTTGGTATTCTAAATATCCATTTTGAATTAATGTTTCAGCAAATATTTCAATACCACCTGCTTTTACTAAATTAGAATAAATAAATGCAGTTCCTGCGCTTTTATCATATTCAGTATTATTGTATAATTTATCTAATCGTTTAATTGCTTTATAAAATTTAATTGAAAAATATCTTAAATACTCTTTGTTTAAAATATGTCCAGTTATTGTCTTGTTCTCATTCAGTATTAAAAAATTATTTTCAATTTCTTTATTAAGTTTACCACCAAAAATCTTTTTATTAATTAATGATCTTAATTTATCACCATCTGTTTCTAATTGACTAGTAATTATATTAATTCCTTCATTTGAAAAATAACCCATCAGATCATTTTTATCTTTATTAAGACCTGGGAAAACAAAGTTTGCAGCAGCAGAAGATGCTCTATCTAATGTATCATCAAAAAATTTAGTAGTTTCTAAATAAGTTTTATATTGAAATTCTTCCATAAAACATTTAACAACAGGAGTAAATAATAAACCTTTTGATAGAATACCTTTATCAATTCTTTTAGCAAATGTATATGGTATATTTCCTCTAAAATATGAAACATAACCTCTAGCTTTTTCTTTTAAATATTCAAGACCATTTGGTTTAACTTTCATTCCATAACCTCTTTCACCAGTAAAAATTTTTTCTCTCTGTATTTGATCATCCAATGGTCTAATAAAATTTAACATATCAATTATATCATCAGCTAAATTCTTCATAGGAGTTGCTGTTAATAAAATAACAATCAAATTTTCTGAAGATTTAATAATTTTTTTTAAAGCTTCACCATAATCATTACCAGTTAAGTTATGAGCTTCATCAATAATTAAAACTGAATTGTTCATATTTGTTATTTTATCAACAACAATTTCTCTTTCAATTTCACCTTCTTCATTTTTACGATAAGATGATTTAATTTTATTATCATCACCAATTTTTTTTTCAGTTATTTTTTCTCCAAGAACTTTTTTATAAAATGTTTTATAAGATAAAATTTTATAATATTGCATTGTTCCATTTATTGCTATTTTCATTTCACGATCTTTTTCAGCTTTAGTCATTTGATTTAGTAATTCTTTATTTTTCAGATAAGTTTCACCTGTACAAAATAATAATTCTGATTTAAAGTTTTCACGTATATTTGGTCCTGATGTTAAAACATATATTTTTGTATTATATTTTCTAACTTGTTCTTTAAATTGTTCAGCTATAGAAATTGCTGTACAAGTTTTACCTACACCTGTACCATGCATAATTAATAATCCTTTATAAGGTGTATTTGGATTAATTAAATTTGATAATATTGCTTGCGACTCTCTTAATTTAAATTCACCTTTACAATTTTGATCTCTATAATTTTTAACTTCATCATATGTCTCCATTTTTGGTCTTTGATTTATATAATGATAATAAAATTCCCTTTTTTTGTATATCTTACTTTGAATATTTGGATCTGTAGGATTTGGATATGAAAAATCTTTAATTAATTTTTTTTTACTCATAATTATTAAGTATTAGAATTAAAAACATTTAATAGAAATTAAGTTTAATAATTAAAAATTTTATTTAATTAATTTAATGGAAAAAAATAATCTAATTAATATATTAGATAGCATAGAAAAACCCTCAAGAATTTATAATTCTTTATATCGTAAGAACTTAAAAGAAAAAATATCAAAACTAAATAATAAAAAAGATTACTTATTTATTTATGGAAGAATTAGCAAAGAACTTGAATCAAAGTTTTCAGTCAATAAAAATGGTGTTTATTTTAACATTAATTTATTAAGTGATGAGTGTATTAAAGAATTATCAGATTATATTTCTGATAAAAATGATACAGAATCTGCTACAGAAATATCTAAAATAAAATATGAAACCTACTATAAAGAAAATGAAAATGATATGGAATTTTCTTATGGTACAAAATTTAGTAATCAAGAAAAAACTATTTTGAAGAAATTACATCAGAAGTAACGACCATTTTTAAGTTTATTTTATCATTATATATTTCATAATATTTCTTATTTCTAAGTTTTGATTTATTAATATAAACAATTATTTTATTTTGATAATTATTTTTTAAAAATTCAAATAATTCACTTGAAATATCAGAATATAACATCTTAATTAATAAATATAATCTTACTGTTAGTTTATAATTCCATTTATCAAGAACTAAATCTTTATTATTATCAATATACAAATATTTTGTTATATTTGTATACATAATATAATTTCCATCAATATTTTCATATAATTTTTCATCACCTTCAATAAGATAATATGTATTTAAATCTATAAATATACCTAATGGTTTATGTAAAATACAATTATTTTTAACATTTATTTTATTAATTTTTTTTATTGGCAAATCATAATCAATAGCAAAAAATGAATTATTATTTTTTTTATTTAATGTTTTAATTAATAAATATATTGGTATTATATATACAGTGTTATCATCAATATTTTTTTTTGATAAAACACCTATTATTTTATTATTTTCATTAAAAACTGGTGAACCTGAAAAAGATCTTTCTACAACATTCTCATCTATAATATCTGCTTTTATATATAATATCTTAGGATTAGTAGGAACATTATTTATACATAAAAAATGTGGTGTTGCGTTTGTTAATCTAATTTGTTTTATATCATTTTTAATAAATAGTATTTGATTATTTTTAATTATCTTATTTTGATATTTAGAGAGTGGTTTAATATTTTCAACACTATTTTCTGATTTTAAAATTAACAATTCATTCCAAACACTATCAATATGTATTTTTAATTTATTTTCTTTATTATCAGTTAAATAACAATTTTTAATTGGTAAACCATGATTTGTTGTAATAATATATTTTTCTTCATCCAAAGTAAAAACAAAACCTTTTAATAAAATTTCATATTTTATGTCATTAATAGCCTGTAATTCACATGTTATATTTACGGTGGTCATTAATAATTAATTATCTATTAAATTTATTTTTTTTTCAATTTTTTAATAAATTTTTAGTTGCTTTTACATATTGATATAATATAGGATATTCATTTTTATCTACATTATCAAATAATACTTTAGTTTTATCAGTTCCGTTTATAATTTTGTATATTAAATTTTCAAAATAATACCCATTATGTTCTAATATTTTTATAGCTTCTTCATCATCATAATTTATATATATTGTTTTAAAATTATTTGAATTATAGAATAATGGTAAAATTGAACATAACCATTCAACTTTTATTTTATTTGTTATTTTCATTTTTAACATTTTATTATTAAATGGAATATTATTTTTGGTGAAATTATATTCTTGTGTTTGGTTATCAAAGCCAATATAAAAAATATATGGTGCATTATTTATTTTTGTATCAAAATTTATTAATTTTATTATATTTATTCCTGTATGAAATATTTCATTTTTCATTTTAAAACAAAATTGGTAAGGATAACCAAACATAAATGATTTTATTATTTTTTCATAAATTGTATCGGTATCTAATGTTTTAATAAAACTAGAAGAAAAATTTTTCATAATATCAATTATATTTGGTTCTGAATATTTACTATCACTATTACGTTTAATTGTTAAAATATCAAAAATATTTTTTGTGTAATTTTCAATAAATACTAAAAATATTTTTGAATTGATATTATTTTGATTACACCATATAATAATTTCTGATTCATATTTTTTGAAATCATTAAATATTTCATCAGTTAATAAACATTTTATATTTAATAAATTTTCAAAACATTTAATATCATAAATTTTATTGTTATTGTAATATGTTATTAATAAATTCCATAATTCAATATTAAATTCATTAGGTATATTTTTTTTATCATTTTTATAATATGTTATAAATGTATTAACAATTTTTATAAATAAACCAAAATATTTTTTTGTTAAATAATTAATTGATGTTATTTTAAAAACATTGAAATTATAAAATTTTTTTTTAAAATTATTAAAAATATCAAATAACATCTCTATCTCTCTATCTTGATTATCATATGTTTTACTTATTTTTATGTATAAATTATTTATTGACATATTTATTGATTTAATTAATGTCATAATTGCAATTGTTTCATTTAAACAATTATAACCCATTGAAGCTAAAATTACTAGTGCTTCTTTATCTGTATCAATAAAATTTAAATTTTGTTTTATTTCAGATATAAAATTATATATTTCACAAACATAAAAATTTTTATATAAAGGTTTATAATTTCTTGATACATATGTTTTAACATCAATATCTATTAGTATCATTTTTGTTGTTAGCTTATTTATCATTTTATAAAATACATTTTCTTTTAATTGATTCATTTTTTTTGAATTAAAAGAAATAATATTATTAAAAATATTCCTTTTAATTAAAGCTTCATATGGATGTATTAAATAAAAATTACCGTCTAGATCAAATAAATTCTTAATATCATAACCAGTATTAAATCTTTCAAAAAACTTATATTGTTTATCTTTCATATTTTCAAAATACTTATCATTCCAATAAATTGCATAATCAATATAATTTATATTATATTGATTTTGAATAATAGATAATATATTTTTTTTTATAATTTCTATATTTTTATCTAAATCATTATATTTCAGCTTATCAAAATTATTTTCATATAATTCATAAACATTTGGATCGCAATCTTTTGGTATAATATTACCTTCAATACTTTCATTTAATTCAGTAATAATTTCTTTATCTTTTTTAATTAATTGTAAAAATGTATCTTCAAAATTCATTTGACTTATTTTAAATTTAGGTTTAACTTTTTCTCTTGAATTTTTTTCATAAACATAGTAAACTGTACCTTCTGCAGTACGACCTACTCTACCCTTTCTTTGTTTTCTACTTGCTTCTGAAATTTTTTCTATTTCAATATTATACATATCTAATTCTTCATTATAAATATTGGTTTTAGTATAACCTGTTTCAACAACATACCGTAATGAAGGTAAAGTTAAAGATGCTTCTGCAACATTTGTAGCTATTATTATCGCACGTTTATATGTACCAGGTGAAACATTTTCTTCAATATATTCTGAAGACCACGTATTATGTACATTTGATCTTTTACTTTTAATAGATCCAATAGTTTTATCAATATTTAAAATGATATCTTTATATCTTTCATTTAATTCGGATAAATATGGTAATGTAATATTGCCTTCTGGTAGTATTTTATTTAAATATTCGACAGAATTCATAATATCTTTTATTCCATTAGCAAATAATAATATGTCACCTCTTTGTGTTTCATTACATATTTTTAATATGTAATCATATGATTTTCTTAATGTCAGATCTGAATTAAATTTATCAGGTTTATTATCATCTATAATTTTAGCTTCTAAATATTTTTCTGTAATTTTATATTGTGTTGTTTGACCTGGTGGAGAAATATGAAATCTTCTATCTAAATATATTCTATCAATAATTAATTTCATATTTTTTTTAAAAGGAATTAATGATGGTTTTATAATTGGATAAATTAAATTATCATTAATAAATCTAAAATATCTTCTATATATTGGTTCATCTTCTTCTAAAGTTGCAGACATGATTACAAATTTTACATCATTATTTATATATACACTATTTCTTAATAATGTAGTTAATAAATCCATATAATCATTATGTTCATGAGATTCATCTATAATAACAATATCATATATATTTTTATTTCCAAAAATATATGTATCTCTATTTTTATTGTATATTTGTTCTTTTAATAATCCATTTTTAATTAATTCTTGAAACAATGAACCATCAGTTGCTAATTTTAGTGATAAATGAGGACATATATTTTTAATATGATTATCTTTACTATATTTATATTGTAAATAATAATTATCTGTTTTTATTTTTCCATATTTTTTATGAGGTACTTTTATTTGTATACCCATCTCTTGTGATATCCATTCAGAATTGCCTACAGTGACATTAATTCTTGGTTGTGTACACACTAATTTTCCATTTGGTTTATAATCTAACATTTTAACTGAATACATTAATAATTTTGGGACTTGTGTTGATTTACCTTGACCAGTTGCACCAGTAACAAACAAAACACGATGATTCAAATAATGATTGTAAAAATTTATTTGACTAACCCAATCCATTGCATAAAAAGAATACCATTTTAGTTTAGTTTGTAAATAATTAAAATATTCTACTTCTTCATCATTTTCTAAAATAATTTTTTTTAATTCAGAAAATTTTTGATTAGTTATAAAATAATATGCTTGTTTCCATTCAGGATGATTAGTAAAATTTTCTTTTATATTTTTATTGCTAATAATAAATTCATTAAGTATTCCATTTTTAACTAAATATTCCCATACAATTGTAAATTTTATTTTATCCCATGAATTTATTATTTCGCTAATTTTTTTATTATAATCAAAAAAATTTAACTCATAACCGTATTCAATATTTAAATTTTTTTTTATATTTAACCAATTTTTATTAACTAAGTTAAAATTTTTCCAAAATATTTCTTTATCATTATCATTTAATGACTCATATTTTTCAGGTAATAAGTTCCATTTTATATCATGTGATAATGATTTAGCAATATTATAAAAGTTTTTTAAATTACATTTATCAAATTCAAAAAAATCTTTTTTAATTTTATTATTGACTATTAAATAATCATAAAATATTGTATTTTTTAAATAAATTAATGCTTCAGTAATATATTCCCATACTATTTTTGGATTAATATTTTTTAAAAATATGTCAATATGATAGTTTTCAATTTTTGATATTTGATTAATTATTTCATCAGAATAATCATTATCTCTATTTTCATCATTTAAATCATTTATAGTAAATATATTTTTTAATTTTTTAAATTCAATAGGTCCTTCTTCAAATATAGTTAATTTATGTGTATAATTATTAACTAAAAAAATTAAAAAATTTTTCCATAAAATATATTCATTATCAGATATTTTTAAGTTTTTTATATTATTAATAAATTCATGTTGTTCATCAATTGTTGTATACTCTAAAATTAAATCAATATTCAAATAATTATTAATATGTTGTAAAAGATATAATTTAGTATTATTGATTGTATAAGGAAATATAATCCATTTAATTTTTTTAATATTTTCATAAAAAATATTTCGATAAACGTTATAAAATTCACCAATATATAACCCATTATAATTTATGTCATAAATACCATCGAAATAATTAGTAACAGCGATATCTAAATGTTTTTGTGTTTCTTTAAAAATATAACTATTTTTATAAGTTTCTAATGTTAAAGGACAAATATTAATCCAATTAATATACATTTTACCATTAATAATTGATAATGTATTTAACAAACTTAAAAATTTATTAAAAATAATTTTATAAATTAAATCATCTTCTAATTTACCATCTTCTAAAAATAAACCGACACCCATTGTTGAATATTTAAAATATTCTTTAATTGCAATGTTTTTATCTATTTCATTAATTGTTTCATTAATTTCTTTTAAACACATAATCTCATTTAAATCATTTAATTTATTATAAATATTAGTTTCATCATCATTTAAAAAAGGTAAAAATAATAAAGTTATTGCTTTAATGTCTTGATTATTATTTTTTGTAAATTGTGGAAATATATCTTTACTATTTATATTAAATAAATTTTTGATTCTTATAATTAAAAAAAAACATAATTCAGATAAAATATTTAAATCTATTTTATTTAGTTTAGTAAACCAGTTATTAAAAAAAGTATAAATATAATTTTTAAATTCATTTTCTGATTGTTCATGTATTGTTTTTATTTCTAATAAATAATTTTTATAATTAATCATTATAAATAAAGTGATATTTTTAATTAAGTTTAGCGTATTTCCATTTGTTTTGATCAAAAATTAATGAAATTTTACCTGTAGAATAGTTATCTATTGATTCAGTTTCTGGTTTTATAGAAAAATTTTTATTAATTATTTGTAAAATATTTTTACAATGTCCTTGATGTGTAACAAGTAAAATATTTTCATTAGTTCTATAATATTTTTGAATAATAAATTTTAATATTTTTTTTGTTCTATTCTCAAACATTTTTTCATCTTCAGGATATTCTAATTCTGTACTTTTAATTAAAGAACTATATTCAGGATTATAATTAAATTCTTCACATAAATAATCAGGTAATTCAACATTGTAAGATTTTGGTGGTATAATATTTGAATGAAGTATTTCACATAAGCCATATTCTAAATTTATTTTAATATTTTTATATTTAGAATATGGCAAAATTGTTTGTAAAGTTCTTATAAATGGTGATGATATTATTGTCGTTATATTTAATTTTTCAATTATAGGAACTAAATTGATTGAATTTTTTAATCCATTTTTTGTTAGTGGACTAAAAAATGATGCATCGATTGTTCTTTCTTCATGTCTTAATATATATATTTTCATTATAAATAAAATGAGATAAATTTTATAATTAAAATTATATATGATATTATAGGAGTAATGAATATTACTATAAAACATAAATATTGCATTGTAATTGGTTTAGATTATATAAATGATAAAGAGAAAAAACTTAAGGGTTGTATTAATGATACAATATTAATTATTAAACTATTAATAGAAAATTTTAATTATGAACCAGAAAATATTACATTATTTACAGATTACTCTAAAAATAAAGCAACAAAACAAAATATATTTAAAAAATTTAAAGAATATATTGATAACAGAAATAATATTGAAACAATATTAATATATTTTAGTGGTCATGGAAACAATAATTGTATATATATTGATAGAAATGAAAGATTATTTGATTATGAAATTAAAACAAATTTGATAAATTATCTATTACCAACTACAAAAATTATTTGTATTTTAGATTGTTGTAAAAGTGGTAATTTTTTTAGAATTGGTAATTGGTTTACAAATTTTAGAATATATGAAAATAGTATTAAATTATTATTAATTTCTGCATGTAATAATAATGAAATTGCTACAGAATTTTATGATAAAAAAAATTCAGTTACATTTGGTTTATTTACTTTTTACTTTTTTGAGATTTTATCAAGGTTTAAAAATTATAGTTGGATTGATTTATTAGATTTACTTAAAAATTTTATATTAAAAAAAAATAATCAAACCCCTCAAATTAAAACTATTAATTATAATTTAGATGAAAATGCTAATTTTTAATTTATTGTTGAACACATTCTGGTGCTCCTCCTTCAACATTTACACGGGTTCCTGTTTGAAACGGTGTTTTTGTTTCTCTTGATTCACTTTCTTTATAATCAGTCATAACTGTCTTTGAATATTTTGAATTATTAACTCTAATTTCTACTTCTTTGTTTGATTCTTCTTGATCAATGGATTTTAAATTATATTGTAAATTTTGAATAATATCAGGTTTTGTTATTATTGGTAATTTAAATTTAAAATTGATTATCAAATCACCTTTTTGTTTTGTTCTTAAATCTGTCATACCTTCGCCAAATATTTTTCTTTTTGTTTCATAGTTTGTTACACCTGTATGACTTAAGTGTAAATTTCTTCCATCTAAATGAGTTATTATTTTATCAAAACCAAACATTGCTTGAAATAACTTTAATTCAATATCAACTATTAAATTATTACCATCTCTTTTAAACATATTATGTTCTTTTTCTTGTATAACAACAATAACATCAGTTTTACCGTCTTTTAAGTTATGACCCATATTTTGTAAATGTATTTGTTGACCATTTGATAAACCATTTTTTAATGGTACATTTATAGAAACATCTTTTAATTTCCATCCTTCACCTCTACAATCTGAACATGAATTAGGATTTGCAATTTTCCCACTTCCTCTACAATTTCCACATGTACTTTGTACTTGTTGTATCATTGGACCCATTTGAATTATTTGAATTCTTACACCTTTACCATCACAATGATTACATTTATTTATATTACCTCCACATTTTTCACAACAATTTTTTTGTTTAAAATTTATTCTAATATTATGTTCATTGTATATTTGTTCTAATGTTACTTCTTGTTGAATTATTATATTTTCTTTTTCAGGTTCTCTTCTTCCACCGAAACCTGAAAATCCACCTCCAAACATATTGAATAAATCTTCTGGATTAGGACCTGCTGAGGAATTACCATTAGCCATATCTAAACCAAATTGATCATATAATTTTCTTTTTTCTGGATTTAATAATATTTCTTTTGCTTCATTTAGTTCTTGTGTTTTTTTAGTTGCTTCTTCTAATCTATCTTTGTTTTTATCTGGATGCCACTTTTTTGCTAATAGTTTATATTGTTTTTGTATATCATCATCTATTGCATTTGGACTCAATTCTAAAATATCATATAGTTTTGTATCTTTAACCATTATTATTATAGTTTAAGAATCTTTAAATAATTTACTAAATTACACTAATTTAGTAAATTACTCTAATTTAGTAAATTACACTAATTTAGTAAATTACACTAATTTAGTAAATTACACTGATATAAATATCACATACATCTTCATTTGTTTGATAATATGAACTTATACTATTTGCACGTTCATTTATATCATTTTTTAATAAATATGGTGGAATATAAATAATTAATTTTGGATTTCCTACAAAATTTATTTGTTTATAAGGTCCTTTTTTTTCTTTAATTTCAATTATTTTTTCATTTTTAAAGTTAAATGATGTTAACCAAAAATTTATATATAAACAATTACTTTTTTGTTGTTTTAATGTATATAATAATTTTGAATTAAACATAATACATCCTTTTAAACTTGTTTGGTTTTGTAAAGATTTTTTATTATTTTCTGATATATAAAAAGGACTTTCTGACGAATAAGGTGGCATTTCTGATGAATAAAAAGGACTTTCTGATGAATAAAAAGGACTTTCTGATGAATAAAAAGGACTTTCTGACGAATAAGGTGGCATTTCTGACGAATAAGGTGGCATTTCTGACGAATAAGATGCATTTTCAAGATTTAATATAATATTTGATAATTCTGATACAAATAAATCTATTTTATCATTACCGCTTTCTAAAGGAGTATAATTATAAATAAACTCTAAAATTTCATCTTTTAAATTTATATTTTTTAAATAATATTCTAAAACTGTTCCATTCTTATTTTTTATTTTCCATTCTAAATATTTTAGAAATAAAGATTGGGTTTGTTGAAATTTTTCAATATATTTTTTAGTATTTATTATTGTTAAAAATCCATCTCTAGTAGATATTTCTCTTGGATCAAAATTTATAATAAAATTTCTTGATATGGAATCATTATATTGTTTACCATGCATATTAAATGGTAATAAAAAGTCTTTTTTGGTGTTTCCACTTTTTACATTTGAAAAAAACATTTTATTTAAACAAGATTCTGTATCTTTTTTATTTTCATAATCAAAATAAACAAATAATTTATTTACTAAATTCTTTTTACCAATATTACATGCTTCATAATCGCCAAAAAAATATATTACAGGATTATTTTTATATTCTATTGTTTTTGTTTCAGTATTTGAATTAAATTTACTTAATGGTGTTTTATCATCAGGATCATGACATAAATTACCATTTTTGTCTTTTGTTAAAATTTTATCATCATTATTATTTAAATCTTTAATATTTATCATTTTAATTTTACTATTTTTATTTAATAAAACAATTTTTCCATTAGGTTTCATGTTAATAGTATTTATAATAGAAAAAAAATTTGGTTTAATTGTATCAACATAAATAATATTATTTATTAAATTGAATGGAAAAATTTGAAAACTATGATGTCCTCCTTTTGAGCATGTTGTATCATTACAATCTCTATTTACCGTTGATAAAATGAAGGATTTTTTTTGAAATCCATTAAATACTTTTGATGGAACAACTAAACAATCAATATTAACATTTTTTATTTGATTTAAATCATTAACTGTTATTAAATCATTTGTAATAAATTTTTTATTATCACAATTAATAAAATTTTCATAATTATATATTATTTTCCCAGATGAATCTATAATGTACATTATTATAAAATTAGAATATATTTTTTATATTTAATTTTAAATAATTTTTCCTTCTTTTATTTTTATTATTTTATTAACTAAATTTAAATTTTGTTCATCATGTGTTATTATAATCAATGTACTATTTAAAATTATATCAGATATTATTTTTGTTACAGCTAATCTAGATTCATTGTCCAATGCAGAAGTTGGTTCATCTAATATAACTATTTTATTTTTCTTATTATAAGTTCTTAATAATTGTATAATTTGTTTTTGACCTCCAGATAATGAATCACCATTAACACCAACGTTTGTATTAAATCCTTTAGGTAAATTTTTAAATATGTTTTGTAATGCATATTTATCTATTAGCAAATGAATTTGTTCAGTAGTTAAATCATTGCCATATTGTATATTTTCAATAATTGTTTTGTTAAATAATTTTGTATTTTGATTTATATAACTTACTTGTTTTCTTAAACTACTTAAACTAAATTTATTTATATCTTGATCATCAATGAATATTGTACCATCTGGTATTTTATAATACCCCATAATAAGTTTTATTAATGTAGATTTACCATTTCCAGATGGTCCAACAATTGCAACTTTATCATTTGAATTTATTGTTAAATTAAAATTTTCCAATATTTTTTTATCATCTGTATAACCAAAAGTCAAATTTTTAATATTTATTTTTCCTAGTGTTAAATTAATTTCTGGTTTCTCAACTCTATCAATATTAATTAATTTAATATAATCATTAACACTTGATATAATACCCATATGATTTGTATAATCAGGTAAATAAGTTATAACAGTATTTAAACTTGGAATGTAAAAATTTAAAGTTAAAAATAATGCAATTACTGTATCTTTTGAAAATTTACCTAGTTTATATAAATATGCTATATATGCTATCATACAAACAAAAAATAAAAGTGTAAATAAATTATTGTTATTTTTTATTGTTGAACTACAATTCATAGATTTATTTTGATATAGTCTAAATTTTTCATTAATATTATTAAAATTTTCTACTTCATCATTTATTTTATTTGATGAATATATTGCATATAAATTACTTAATTTATCTTGTATTTCTTCTGATTTATTTTCAAATATAATATATCTTTGATTTGATATTTTAATACAAGCATCATATGATAAAAAATTATAATAAAATATTATTAATAAAAATATCAAAGAAATTAATCCTAATCTATAGTCATAATAAAAGAAATATACATTTATAATAATTAATGTTAAAATTTTTGGTATGATCCAAGTAAATAAATCTGTTGTAAGTTCTCTAATTATAGAAGGTAATGAATTAATTCTAGTTACTATTTTTCCTAATTCTAAATCTGCATAATTATTTTCATAGAAATATATAATTTTTTGAAATAAAAAGTTACTAACATATTTATTAAAACTAGGTATAATAATTGTTTCTAATCTTGAACTAATAGTTTGTGCTAAATTTGATATACCCATAAAAATAGAAAAATAAAATACAAATTTATATATTATTTCATTAGTTATCCCATTATTTAGTTCTTTAAAAAAATTACTAAATATTCGTGGTATAACTAATGATTCTAAAGGATATGAGAATAATATCATAATTGTATAAAATAATAAAATAAATTTATTTGAGTTTAAAAATGGATATGCTATTTTTATTGTTTCCATATTATTTATATATATAAAATAATTTATTATTTACTAAAAATTTTAGAATTTACAAATCCAACACAACAAAAAACTAAATTTAAAAATATTAGTAATTTAATTGATTTTTCATTTAGCATTAATAATAGAATAGATAATATAATACTTGAAATATTAACAATATAATTATTATTTTTTAAAATATAATTTTGAATTTTTCTATTGAAAAATTTATAAATTGAAACATTTTCTAGTTTTAATATTTCTCCATACATTTCTAAATTTTCTTTTTCAAGTTCAATAATTTTTAAATATATTTTTTCTAAAAATAAATTTGTCATTTGTTGTGAATTTATATATCTAATTGGTGTTTTATTTTCAGTATTTGTTTTTCTAAAATATACCATATGTTCTTCCTCAAACATTTTTTCAACTAATAACAGTTTATTATTACGTACCAAATCAAATGGTACGCCATTAAAATTTGTCGTTTTTAATAAATTATTCTCAACAATAAATTCACTCAGTTCTTCCATATTTGGTAATTCTACATTTACATTTTCTTTATTTTTTAGTTCTGAATAATCTATATCTAAACCACTTGTAATTAAATCATCTGTTACTTTTACATCATGATTTGATGGTAATTGGTTTAATACAACCATATATTTGAATTTAAATTGTGGATGTACATATTGTGTATTAGATTCTAGATTTTCTAATAAAATATTATATAGTTCTGATTTAGTATATGTTTTGTTGGGATTTGCTAATAATATTAACATTAATTTATTTTCTATATCATCATAGCTTATATTTTCCAATTTCTGTAAAGTTGACATAATATTGACATTCTAATTCATAATATAAATAAATCAATTTTTTTAATTAGTATCAATAAAATTAAAGTATAAATTATTATAATAGATTGTATATTAATTTTATGCAATTTTTATTAATTAGTATTTTTATTATAGTAATACATTATATAAATGGAAACAAAATTTCAAACAATATAGAAAAAATAAATATAAATAAAATATATAAAATGGCAATCTTGTCAAAGACTATTTACGATTATGATTTTAATAATAAAAATAAAAAAGATTCTTTATGTCTTTTATCAAAATTTGATTTAAAAAATAATTTATCTATTGATACAATTAAAACTAATAATATATATTTTAATACAGATCAATATGTTTCTTATCTTAATACAGAAAATTTTTCAAAAGAAGCAAAAAACTATTTAGATTTTATATCAAATAATTTTCCGGATACTGAAATATATGGATACTTTAATAATAAAAACAGATTACATTCGTTAATTATTATTAATCATAAAATAGAAGAAATAAATATTGTATTTAGAGGATCAATGTATTTTGATGAATGGATTAATAATTTATTAATAAAAGAATCTTCTATTCCATATAATGATTTAAAAATTCATTCAGGAATATTAAAATTATATAAACATAACAATATAAATAATAATATTTTATATATTCTTAAAAATTTATTTGAATATTTTCCTAAATATAAAAAAATATTTGGAGGTCATTCAAAAGGTACAATTTTATCTTTTTTAACAATAATTGATTTACTTAACATATTAGATTATAATGATTATACTTATGAAGTTGTATGTTTTGGGAGTCCTCAAATATTAAATAAAAATATTGCTGATTTTTTACATAATAATGATAAAATTAAAATTTATAATGTTATAAATGAAAATGATATTATTTCTAATTTACCATTTAATAATAAATATCAAGTTGGATTAGAAATATTGATGAAAAACGATGATATTATAATAAATGAATATGATAAACCATATAATTCTAAAATAAATATTTTTAATAATTTTTTTAAGTTAATATCAAATCATGATCTTAAAAAATATATTCATAAATTAAAAAAATACTAAAAAAATTGATAAAAAAATAGTTTTACTCTAAACATGTAAAAATATGTTTAGAATAAATAATAGAAATAGAACTTTATTGGAGGAATCAAATAGCAATGATATTATTTTTGCTATAGTTACAAATAATGTAGCAAATGTTAGGAAATTAATTAATATTAGGAATTATAATAATGTTTTAGATGAATCTACTGGTTTTACAGCTCTACAATATGCAATTAGTTCACCAAATATTAGTAATGATATAATTAAATATCTTTTAACATTAGGTGCAAATCCAAAAGAAAAAATAAAAAATCAAGAAATTGATTCTTTTGATCTTGCAATTAGATACAACAAAAAATATCTATTTGAATATTTTAATAATATTCAAGATGATAAAATTATTGTATTGAGTGATAAAAATCAAATTTTACAAAATAAACTTGCTGTATCAGAAGAAACAAACAAATACTTATTAAATTCTATTGATGGGTATAATATCAAAATCAATAAATTAAATGAAGAAAATAAGAATAAAGATGTTCAAATTTCTTCATTAAAAAGAAAAAATGAAGAAACTGAAACCGCATTCAATAATTTATTGAAAAAACATAAAAAATAATTTATTTAATAATACTATTATTGATTCATCTTTATTTAATAATACTATTATTATAAACTATTATTGATTCATCTTTATTTAATATTCTACCTACTTTAACTTGTTTTCCTTTTTCCATATCTTTATAATGAGTATAAAAATATTTTATTTTTTCAATGAAATAATCATTAATATCATCTATATTTTCAATATGTTTTTCATTAAATGAAATATTTTTTAATGGTACACAAATTATTTTAATATCTTCACCTTTTTCATCAGTTGTTTCTAATGCTCCGATTATTCTACATTTAATTAAACTATTTGGAACTAAAGCTTCTTCCATATATATAATAACATCTAACGGATCACCATCACCACTTAATGTGTTTGGAATAAAACCATAATTAAAAGGAAATGCAAAAGGTACTGGTAAAACTCTATCACAAATTAACATATTCAATTCTTTATCAAATTCATATTTGACTCTTGAATTTTTTGATATTTCAATATGAACTAAAACTTCCATATAATAATATAAAATATTTTATTTTTATATTTTATTAATTTTAAATTCACCCACCTTTATAATATCTTGATATAATAGTTCATATTTGGGACTATTCTTATCAATTTTATTTAATAATTCCATTTTTTCCAAAACAGTTCCTTTAAAATATATATCATTTTTAAATGTTTCATCTAATTCTTTATTATTTAAAATTAAATTATATAATTTATTTTTATTTTCCAACTTGGGATATATTATTTTACTTTTGAGTGGATATAATAATGGTTTTAATGTTTTAATGGGATAATTATCTATAACTAAATTCATTTTATATTCAAGTTCGTTCATTAAATAATTTATAGACTCATTTTGTAAAAAAATAGTTGATTCATTTCCAAAATTATGTTGATACCATAATAAACTGTAACTCAAATATAAATTTGATAGTATATCTGCCATATTTCCTGAAATCATTTGTTTTGACTTAATTTTACCTCCTAATAGAGCAATAAAATTTGCTAATAAACTAAATTTTATAGTTGCTTTTTCCAATCTTAATTTTGAATTATTATGATTTAAAAAATTTAATGGATTAAGAACACAGACATAATTTTTACTAATTTCAAGTAATAAATTATTGAAATTAATTTTAAAATCTTTTAAATCATTATTTTGTATGTTTTCAAATATTGGAAAAATATATGGATGGCTTTTATTTAATCCTTGACCAAAAATAATAAGTCCTCGTGTAAGTGTATTCGAACCTTCTACTGTAATACCAACAGGTGACGAATTATAGAATTTAGTAAAAAAATTATTTTCACCTGTACATATACCACTTCCAGAATAAATATCCATACCATTATTTAATATAACGCGTGCACGTTCTGTTGTTTGTTGTTTCATTATTGCAGTAATTACTGATGGTGTGGAACCAGTATCAAGAATATGATTTGTTAATTTAACAGATGTATGTATAATCCATGTATTTAGATACATATCAATAAATTTTTCTTTAACAGCCTCCATATCACCAATATTCATATTAAATTGTTTTCTTATATTTATATAATTCATAATTGATTGTGTTATAAATTTTGAACTTCCATTTGCTGTTGCTGGTAAACTAACACCTCTTCCAACTGCTAGACATTCCATTAACATTTTCCACCCTTCTCCAATTTTTTCTTCTCCTCCAATAACTTGATCTGTATTAATTAAAATTGTACCTTTTATAGTACCATTAGGAAACCCTGCATTATTTGGATTATGATATGTTTCTTGTATTAATCCATTCTGATCACTTTCAACTAAAGCTAATGTAATACCATATTTATCATTTTTTAATAATTTATGTGGATCATTTAATTTAAAAGCAATACCAACTAAATTTGATATAGGTGCTAAAGTAATATAACGTTTATTTAAATTTATTCTGATTTTTATTTCACCATTTATCTGTTCAACAAATCCTTCATCAATTTTACCTACTGCATCACTACCATTATTTGGTCCTGTTAAACCAAAACATGGTACAAATGTTCCATTAGCTAGTTTTGGTAAAAAATATTCTTTTTGGTATTCAGTACCATAATGTTGAATTAATTCTGCAGGTCCTAATGAATTTGGAACCATTGTAACAACTCCTAATGAAGGATTATAAGATGAAATTTTTGATAAAATTTGTGATTGTATTTCAATTGGTAACCTATTACCGCCATATTTTTTATCTATTATCATACTTAAAAAACCTTTTTCACCTAAAAATTTCATTATTTCATGAATATCTATAGTTGGATAAATGGCATTTTCACCTACTTTTTCTAATATTTCATTTATATTTTTATCCATTTCGATCGGCATAACTGATTTTTTTAATGGAGAAAATAATTTATTATAATTCATACGACCTTTGAAAATTTCTCTATCTATACTTGTACCACCAGACTTTAATGCAATAATTTCAGTTTCTGTGATTTTTGGAATTATTTTTTTAATATTATTAAAAATATAACGATACATATTAATTATATATAGTTATATATTTAAATTAAATTTCTTAATATCTAAATTCTCATTTGTAATATCTAAATTCTCATTTGTTATATCTAAATTCTCATTTGTAATTTAGACCAATTATTTATTTTTGTTAAAGCATTTGCATGTAAATTTAATGAAATTTGTTTTGAATAGTCAGTTATAAAAAGGTTATCATCATTATGTTTAAAAACTCTATTTTCAAATAAATTTTTTGCATCAATAAATGCTCCATCAAAATCCCCACTTAATTTATGAATATTATAAATAATACATCTTTCAAAATCATAAGCTGATAAAAGATCTGCTTCACGAACAATATGATATGCTAATTCATAATCACCTAAATTTTTAGGAAAACCATTTTTTTTGACTTTAGAATATGACATTGTTGATATAATTGTACTTGTAACGTCAATTTCTTCAGTTGATAATTTATCATTCAAAAATGCTTGAATTTCTTTAATTCCTTCTTTTTCATCCATATATTTTTTATCGCACATATCATGTAATAATGCAGATGCATATATTACTTTTTCCTGTTCTTTTAATTGTGGATTAAATAATAATTCACTATTAATAATTTCACTTGCAAATTGTAATACTTCCATACTATGTCTAATTCCATGCGATTCATCTATTTTATACTTATTTGATATTAATAAAATAAAATTAAAAAATTTGCTTAACAAAGACATATATATCTCTTAATATTTATATATATTTTTTTTTTCAATTTTTTAATATTAAGGTATAACTAATTTATAATAAGCAATATAAGCAAAAGCTGAAAAAAATAAATAACCAAAACAATATAATAAATCAAATTTTTTTCCTTTATCTAAAAAACAATAAATACAAATCAATTGTACAAGTATTGCAGCCATTGCACTTATAAATAAAATTTTTTGTGTGTTATTTAATTCAAACATATATAATATAATTATAAATTTTTATTTACTTAAAAATTTTTATATAATTTCTGTAGAAAATTTTATTTTTTCATATAAAATATTTTAAAAAAAATATTATAAAATAATTAAAAAATGAAATAAAATATATACCCTTTAATATATATGTCTTCAAAATATTCAAATGTTATTTTAACTTTTTTTACTATTTTAAATCAAATAAAAATATATCACTGGCAAACATTATCTTATCCTAGACACAAAGCAACTGATGATTTACATAGTTCTTTAAGTGAATTAGTTGATAAATTTGTGGAAGTACTACATGGAAGATTATCAACTAATGAAAATCCTAAATATAGAATTACATTAGAAGAAAATAAAAATATAATTACAATTAATAATATGACTGATTCTAATGGTCTTGAATTACTCAAAAATATTAGAAAATATTTAGAAAGTTCTGAACTAAAAATTGTTATGGGTAATTCTACAGAATTAATTAATATCAGAGATGAAATGTTAAGTGAAGTTAATAAAACTTTATATTTATTCAGTCTTAACTAAAAAATAATTTAACAATAATCAAATAAAACACTATCTTCCTGTAAAAACTTTAACAATTTTTTTTTTCAGAGTTTTGTTGCTTTTTTCTCTCAAATAGTCATTAAAAGTATAATTATATTCATGTTGAATTCCAAAAAATGATGGATCTTTAACCAATTCTGGTTTTATTGCATGACATACTAATCCAAAAACTCTTTCTAAACACATTCTATCTGATCTTGTTTTTATAACGTTTAATAAATTAAAAAAATTATATTTTTCTTCTATTTTTTTTAAAAAATCATAATCAATAACAGACATTACGCCACAACTTAGTAACCAATCTTTTTTATTATCATATAATTCATCTAATTCATAATTATATCTTAATGACAAAATCTTTTCTTTTTCTTCTTTTACATTATCAAAATAATGCATATGGTGCCATAAAAATTTTACATCATCAATATCATTAAAGTTTATTTTTTCTTGAATAAATATAGAATCATGAATGATAATTGCTTTTTTTGCAAAGTGATTTTTATAAAAATAATAGTAAGGTAACAATTCTCCTCTGCCTGGAAATTCAGATTTAATTATTTCAACATTATTTAATGAAACACCAAAATCATTTAAATATTTTTCATTACTATTATCATCTATTATAACAACTTTAACATCAGGATAAAATTTTCTTATGCAATTGTATGATTCTTTCCAATATTTATTTGTTAATTCTGAATTAACATGTCTTACAATAATAAAAACATATTCTGGTATTTCATATTTTTCTTGTATTTCATATTTTTCTGGTATTTCATCATTTTTGTCTATTTTAATTTGATCTAAATAAACATTTTCAAAATTTTCAGAAAATATTAAATAAAAAATAATTATTAATAAAATTATTAATATAATTGTTACACATGAATATATCATTATAATATTTTAGATTTTATATTATTAATTGGTATAAAAATATATTATACAAAATAAAAAAATGATAATAAGTATAACTAATAAAGTATTTTGACTAGTATTTTCAAAACCTTCAATTTTAATATTTTGTTTTTCTATTTCTTTAACGTCTTTAAATAATTCAGAATTATAAGTTTGTTTGTACTCATCTAATAATTCTAATATTCTTGTTGTATCTTTATTTTGTAGATTTATTAAATTATAAACCAATTCAATATTTGTAATATTTATTTTATGAATTATTTGATTAATATTTTCATTTAATGAATAACATTCTAATATTTTTTTTTTATTTTTACAAATTTTTTTTTTATAGTATATTAAATATTTTAATGATTTTTTATATGCATTTAATTTAATATGATAAAGATTTTTAAGATCTTTTTTTAGTTCATTACTTTCATCTTTACTATCTAAAATTACTTTTAATGATTCTAATTCTAATATATATCTTTCAACCAATTCTGCATATTTATCTTCATTTTTAGATAAATATAATAGTTGATTCGTACATGTTAAACAATTTAATCCATTATCTAAAAAAGTATATGGATTTGAATCTTTACAATCTTTACATAACTTTAATATATTTGCAAATTTATTTTTATAGCTTCTATTTGATTTTATAATATTATGTAAATTATTTTTACCATATTTTGTTTCTAAATAACAAATATTATCTTGATTTTCATCAATTAATTCATTATTATGTATTGATGATGATAATAAATAATCTCTTTCTGAAATAAAATTAATATAATTCATTAATATAAATAAGATATTTTATTTTTATTGATAAATTATTATATATCATCACTTGTTTCACTAGATTCACTACTAAATTCACTTTTATCTTTCTTATAATGTATAGGTTCATACATTCCAACAATATAATCACTAGGATAAAAAGTACCTGGTTCAAAATTAGGAATCATATATTTTCCTTCTTTGATAGGTTTTATTAATGAGTCCTTATTATTTTGAGTTGTTTCTAATGGAGAGCTTACTTCGTGTGTTTCATGTTTTCTTGTTTCTAATGGAGAGCTTACTTCTTCTGTGATTTTATTTTTTTCTTCAGAAATACTTTCTAAATCATTGTCACCAAAACTATCAAAATATTTTTTAATATATTCAATTCTTTCATATATATTATTTTTCCTACTAAAATTCAAATCAGTTATTTTAAAATTTTTTGTTACTTCTAGTTCAATTATATTTTTTATAATAAATGTTAATTCAAATATTTCATCTTTACTTGCTTTTATATTATTAACAAAATAAAACCCATCCATATTCTTATTAAAAACTAAATTTGCTGAATTAGTTAAAAAAATAAATCCATTATCATTTTTAGTTGTATTTTTATTATGCTTTGAATCTTGTAATATCCATAAAATAATATCTATAAAAATATTTTTTTTAGAATCTTTAATTTTACGTGATAAATTAACAAAATCGTTATTATATAAAATAATATTTTCATTACCGCCATTTTGAATAATATTTTTTTGTTTAAATTTTAAATATTTACTTTTATATTTTATATATTTTTCGTAATAATTCATATTATAATTATACATAAAATAAATGATTATTGATATATTTTTTCACCAAATTCACATGCAGCCGATAAACCTTTTAAAAATATTATATTGTTATTTTTTTTATCAAAAATTGATAAAGTACCAAAAGCATCATGTCCATTTAATAAATTTCTATGTTCATATTTTCCTCTTGCATTTTGGTATTTTATTTTTACCATTTTAGATATTTCACATTTAAATTCAATTTTAATTATATTTTCAAAATCTTCTACAATAATATCATAATTAATATATTTATTATCTTTATATATATTTATTTTTTGATTATGTACTTTCCAAAACTTACTAAAATTAAATTCATATGATTTATTATTATGATTTAAATAAATTATTAATGTTTCAAATAGTTCTATACCAAATATTTTTGGTTTTGAACCACCAATTACTAGTGAAGTATTTGAGTTATCAATAAAATTATTACATGATAACCATACCCATTTTGATGTATAATCTGTACCCCAGTTTTTATCTTGATAACCACATGATGATTCAGGTTTAACTATGAAATTTTCATTTTCATATTTAATATTCCCAGAATATTCTGTTTTTACACCTGCAACATGCCAATACATTTCTGCAATATTTATGTAATTACATAATGTAGTAACATAACCTAAATCATAACTAATAACTTTATTTGCAGTTAGATTCCATTCAATATGATTATCAATATCTGAATTTAGATAAACATAACCTGATATTTTTTTTTCATTTGCATAAATTGAAGTATTTTTTAAAATAACTTCCATACTATCCTTTCCAATAGTAACATTTTCTAAATTATAAAAATTATTTATTTCATGTGGATCTTTATTATAAGTACCAGCTTTAATCATCAGATACGATGGAATTGTTGTATCTGTTTTATTTGGATTCATTATACAATATTCCATAAAAAATGCTCTTGGTTCATTTGTTTTTTCATTATAACCTATCATTGAATGATACCACCATTCATAACCAAATGTTCCTTTCGTCATTAATGCATTTTTATTTGGAACTGATAATAATGGCAAAAAATTAAATTTCATTAAATAATTAATAATATAAATTTTTAAATAGATTCATAATAAAATTAAAATTTGTAATCTGAATCAACTTTACTTGCCCATTGAAAACGTGATAATAATTTAGCAGTAAATATTTTTTCTGGTGGTATATCATATTTTTTTATAAATGCAAATATTATTCTAGGATCAATATAATTTTGTTTTGATGTTCCTAATGATACATTTTTCATTTTGATTTTGCTTTCTTTTTTAAGTTTAAGTAATTTTATTTTATTTTCAGCTTTTTTTGCTTTTTCGTTATTCTTATTATCTTTATATTTATCTTTTTTCTTTTTTAAATCTTTAATTTGACTATCAATTTTATTAATTGATGAATCTAAATTATTTGTTACTGCTTTTTGATGATTACATAATAAAGCAACTTCTGTATTTGCTTGATTAAATACTGCAATTAAGTAATTTAATCTTTCATCAGGTTCAGTAAATGAATCTATTTTTTTACTTGAAACTAGCTTTTCAAGTTCTTTTTGAAATGTGAATGATGCATTATATGTTCTCCAAACTTTGGCTGTCAATCCTTTTAAAAATGAATCTAAATATTCATTAAGTATACTTGAATTTATTAAATCAAATAAATCATCTTTTTTTGGTTTATTTTTACTAAATTCTTGCAAATTTTCATATACTTGTTTATGAACATTAACTTTTTTACAAAATCTTACTGAATCTTTACCTAAAAAATCTAACTTTATAGTGTTATTATCAAGTAGTGATATATGTTCGACTCTTAAAGAAGTTACACCAACAGTATCTGCTTCTTCTTTAGAATCTTTTTTACCACCAACACGTAATGCCAAATTGTCAATAAAATATAATGCAGTTGCAAGTTGTTTTGTTTTTGAATCATCACTATATAGTTCTTTTTCATATGATTCACGAATTGAACCTAATTTTTTTTTTAGTTTTCTCGCTAAATCAAATTTTTCTTCATCACTTTTAGATTTAAAAAATGATTCTAATGATGTAAAAACATATTTTGTTTTACCAGTTATATCATCTTTCCATGATGCTAACCAAATAACATAATTATCATGAATTATTTCTCCCCATTTATGATTTGTGACATTTGGAATTGGTACTTTAGCTTCTTTATCTAAATTTAGTGTAACATCTTCAGGTTGAATTCTTTTTTTTATCTTACCTATTTTTGGATGTGAACCACGCCCTATAAAAATTCCAGGGGGTTCAATTTTATAATTACCTACTTTTTGTTGAGAACCATCAATAACACAATATGTATATGGTTCTTCTATTTCATTTTGTTTATTTTTAATTTCTTCTTTTTCTTCTTTAGTTAAATTTTTCTTTTTTTCTTTTTCATCATCTAAATATTCTTTTATCAAACTAAAGTTTATTTCTTCTAATGATTTTATATTTTCATTTTTAATATATACTTTAAAATCTTTCCAAAAATTTTTTTTGAATGTATTATTATTAATATAATCTGTATCCAAATACTTTGCATATATTGTTGCATACTCTTCAGCTTCTGGATTTAAAATTATTTTATTATTATTTACAATTATAGGTATTTTATGTGGTTTATACTCAGGAGGAAAAAATGGACCATTATGTCTTAGTACGGTCCATTGTTTCTCATTACCACCACCTAAAAAATATAGTTTAAATGATAACATTAAAATATATTAGATTATATTTTTTACTTTTTATTTGTTAAATAAATCCCAATTAAACAAAATAAAATACCTATAAATTGTCTATAAGATAATTTTTCATTAAATAATACATAACCTAAAATTAATACAATTATATTAGTAAATAATTTTAATAAAAGAGTAATTATTCCAATATTTGAAACATTTAATTTTGAAAAAATAAATGAAGAAAATACTGTTAAAAAAGCAATGAATCCAATTAATAATATATTATTAGTATTTATATTTTTTAAATTTTCAAATGTTTCTTTTTCATAAAAATAATAATAAATTGATATTAAAAAAACAAAAAAGAATATAAATAAATTATTAATTAATAAAAATTCATGAAATGATAATTGTTTAATTAAATATTTTTTAATATAAGGAGTTAGTGATTTAATT
>Ga0209189_1000411_pt1 | contig 35858 bp, 55 predicted proteins | sample C_130820_EF_Meta_FD_187308 | JGI IMG/M metagenome (GOLD analysis project Ga0209189, IMG submission 187308) | Freshwater microbial communities from Lake Croche, Canada to study carbon cycling - C_130820_EF_MetaG (SPAdes) (version 3) | ecosystem: Environmental > Aquatic > Freshwater > Lake...
CGAAGAATGGAGACCTCCTTTACGAACCATTCTGCGGTTCTGGAACAACTATAATCGCCGCCGAGCAATTAGGTCGCAAATGCTACGGAATGGAAATCAGCCCCAACTACTGCGATGTGATTGTGAAGCGATGGGAGAACCTTACTGGCAAAAAGGCCACGCTTGCCAAATGAATGAGGACTATCCCTCCGCAGTAAAGTTATCCAATGATTACACAAAAAGAGCTTTGCGAAAAATGGGGAATGGACAGAGGCCAAATGTCCAGACTTGTGAAAAGAGGTATGCCCCTCACAAGCGAGGCAGATGCTCACAGATGGAGGCTTGCCAATCAAAAAAGGGTAAGCCGAGTTCAGCCAATTCTTCCCCCATCTACGACCTCATCCGAGACATCCGAAACCTCGGACTCCGAGTCGTTAAAGTCGGAAAACTCGCTTGGCAGATTGATTCGAGCGAAAAGGGCAGAGCTAGTTGCCTACTCGTTGGTGGCAAGAGCAAGCAGGGACGGAAACCCGGTTGCGATGAGAGCGGCGATTGCGGGATGGGGCGAAGCAAAGAAAAGAGCAAGCGAAGCAGAAATGGAACACGCTCAATACGAGGAAGCCACAAGAGCCGTCATCCGAATGGACGAAGTTCGGGAAGTGTTCGGTAAATGGCTTGGCTCGATTAGGAATTTAATGGATGCAATGCCAGCATCGCTTTCGACCAGAGCAAACCCAAGTGACCCGGAGTGTGCGAAACAAGCAATCCAAGAGGGCATCGACCAAATCTTTGTGACGATTCAGAAAGCAGAGGGAGCGTTCAAATGAACGAATCATTCCTTCTTTTACTTGCTGGTTTGGTTGTGGTCTGCATTCTTGGTTCAATTCTGGACGATATTCTAAAATGAAAAGCATAACAAAAATTATAGATTGGCTTGATGAAAAGTTTAGGTTTTTTGCTACTCCACTTTTTCTGCTGATAGTCATAACAAGAGCATTGGGTTATGGAAAATTTAGTTGGACAGATGCGGCATATATTCTTGCATACACATTTATTTATTTGCCATCATTCAAAAAATGAAACGCACACCACTTAAACGCAAAACGCCACTCAAGCGAAGCGGAAAGCTACGCCGAGTTTCTAAAAAGCGGAAAGGCCAGAACGAAGTCTATAAGGATGTTCGAGAGAAGTTTCTTGGAAACAACCCGGTCTGCCAAGTTTGTAGATGCAAAATGGCAAGCCAAGTGCATCATCGCCGTGGTAGGTTTGGCGATAGGCTGAACGAGACAGAGTTTTTCTTGGCCGTGTGCTTTGAATGTCATCACAAAATACATCAGAATCCAACTTGGGCTTATGCCAAGGATTATATGATTAAGAGATGAACCAGCTTTTTGATGTTAAGCAATTCGCCAGATCAATCTTTGAGCCAAGGGAAAAACTTTCGATTCCAGAGTGGGCAGAAAAGAATCTAACTCTTTCGGCTAGGGTAACGAATATTCCCGGTGCGTATTCGACCAAGCTAACTCCGTATGTAAGAGAGCCGCTAGAGGCTTTCGGTGATGATTCAGTTCGCAGGGTTACGCTCGTATGGGGCGCACAAACATCAAAGACAACCACAATTCTAGCTGGCCTAGCTTATAGAATTGCAGAGCATCCTTGTCCCGCACTATGGGTTATGCCGTCAGAGGCTTTGGCTAGGTCTTTCTCTGAAACCCGATGGCTTCCGATGGTGGACGATTGCCCAGCACTTGCAAAAGAAAAGCCAGATAATACCGATAAAATTAAATTGCTAGAGCAACATTTCAAACGAAGTTCACTTTGGTTTGTTGGTGCTAGTTCACCTAGCAATTTGGCATCTAGAAGCGTAGCACTTCTATGTTTGGACGAAGTGGACAAATACCCAGAGGCGGGTGCGAGCAAGAGCGAGGCTGGGGCATTGCAGTTGGCAGAGGCTAGAGTTGCGACCTATCCAAATCACTTAATCATCGCCACATCTACGCCAACCACGGCGGATTCTACGATTTGGGCAGAATGGCAAAAGGGAGATATGCGTTTCTTTTTTGTGCCTTGCCCACATTGCAACCACAAGCAGAAGCTCATCTGGGGGCAAGTGAAGTGGGATGAGAACGCAAAGATCGAAGAAGCAGTTTATGATTTTAAGCTGGTTAAATCATCGGCCTATTACGAGTGCGAGAACTGCAAAGGCAAGATTACAGACGGCCAAAAGACAGCAATGCTCCGGGGTGGAGAGTGGATTGCGACCAACCCTAAAGGCGAACCAAACCGCCGAAGCTATCACTTGAACGGATTATATGCTCCGTGGGTTTCGTTTGGCTCCCTAGCGGTCAAGTTCTTGCAAGACAAATATAGCGGAATCATCGGGCTACAAGACTTTGTGAACCGAATCCTTGCTGAACCTTGGCTAGAACACGAACAAGAGCGAATCGAGATCAAGGCTGGTGGTTACAATATGGGTATTGTTCACGAAGGAGAAAAAACGATTATGTCAGTCGATGTGCAAGAATCTGGTGGGTTCCACACTTGGGCTTTGATTAGGGCTTATAATGGCGAGGGAAAGTCTCGAATGGTTTGGGCTGGTAGGCTTGAGACTTGGGGCGATGTAGCGGCGAAGGCTGATGAATTTGAGGTGGAACCAAGATGCGTTGTGATTGATACTGGCGATCAAACCCGTCTTTGCTACGAGTGGATTTGTAAGATGGGCTGGTTAGGTCTTGTGGGTTCGGACAAGGCCAGCTTTTCCGAGATCGTAGGACAGCAAAAGATAGCAAGACCATTTGCAAGAATCGCCAATGGTGACCCCTTTTCTGGTAAGGCCACAGGCTCTAGGGATGGTTGGAAATGGCGTTTGGCTCCTATATGGAGGTGGTCTAACCCAGCAATCAAGGACATCTTTGCCAATCTGGTTAAGTCGGAAGGATTCGTTGCCGATGATGCCCCGCAAGTATGGCGAGAGCATATTGAAGCAGAGCGAAAGGTTTCAGTTAAAAACCCAATGACCGGGAGAACTAGGATGGTTTGGAAGCAGATTGGGAAGCAGAATCACTTGTTGGATTGCGAATGTATGAACATTGTAGGTGCCGGGTTGCATAAGCTCTTGAATATCACACCAGCAAGTTTGACAGATGAGGTTGAGAATGGCGAAGGGTGATTTTATTGGGCTACCCCTCACCACCCTAACTTCCTTGCGGGATAAGTATATTACTTGCCTAGAGGCTATTGCGGTGGCGGGTTCAAGCTATTCCATCGCTGGACGATCTTTTTCTAGAGCGAATCTTGGCGAGGTGCGTGATACCATTGCCGAGCTTACCCTTGCGATTCAGCAAGCAACTGGTGGACGAATCCGAACCACATACGCAAAGTTTGGCCCTGCTCGTTCAATGGGAATGGCGTAAGTGAAGAAAATTGGGCTGAACTTTCTTGATAAGGCTATTGCCTTTGTAAATCCGCAAGCGGCGGTTGATCGGCTTGCTTCTAGGGCAAAGCTCACGGCCTTTGAATATGATGCAACGCAATATAATCGGCAACGCCGTGGGCCGTCCTCGTTATCTGGTGCGGAAGGTTTTCGCTCAAACTATGACCGGGTAGAACTTCTCAAGCGTTCTAGGGATTTGGCCGAAAATGTTGGATTGATTCGTGGGTTGCTGATGAAGTTTGCCAGCCATTGTGCGGGTAACATTTCCTATCAAGCCAGAACAGAAAGCCCCAAGGTTAATTCAGATGTAGAGGCCTATTGGAACGAATGGTGGGACAAGTGCGATCTTTCTGAACGAAATACCGGGTCGTTCTTAATGCAAGTCGCAATGATGTCGATGCTCCGTGACGGAGACTTTTTGTTCGTTCTGGTGCGTGACCAGAGTGGAAATCTAAAACTCCAAGGCATCGAGGCAGACAGACTTGGTGACCCTAATCGCACTTACACAAGCCTTAATCTTATTAGTGGAATCCATATTGATCAAGAAACTGGTGCGCCTACTGGTTACGATATTTATTTACGCACCTATGGAAACGCTTATATCTTTCAAACGACAATCCCGGCAAGCCAAGCGTTTCATCTTTACGACCCGCTTCGCATCGACCAATACCGGGGAATTTCTGCTTTTCATACAGCCATCAATGATTGCGTGGATTTGTATGAAATCATTGCCTCCGAAAAGATGGCCGCAAAACTGGCAAGTTCACAAGCTGGAATCGTAAAGCGAAACAACAACAACGCCTCCGACTTGTCCACGCTTACGAATGACCTAAACGCCGACAATCAAGGCATCAAACTAGAAACCATTGAGCCGGGTAAGATAAGCTATTTGGAAGTCAATGAGGACATCGTTTTCCCAGATGGCCCTAGCCGTCCCTCTGGTGCTTTTGCGGAGTTCCACAGGATTCTTTTGCGAAACATTTGTATGGGAGTTGGCATCCCTTATTCATTTGCGGTTGACCCTTCTTCAATGTCCGGCCCAACTGCTAGGCTTGAAATGCAACAAGCAGGACGCACTTTTCGAAGATACCAGAAACTTCTTGAGGATAAGGTTCTTCGACCACTCAAGAACATTGTTATTGCAGACGGAGTTGCGAGGGGATTGATTGCAAACAATCTTGGAAGCAAAAGCACAAAGGGAGTCTTTAACTTTGGTGCGAATGTCTCCATAGATTTAGGAAGGGAGAGCCAAGCCAATATATCCGAGTTTCGAGCCGGACTGACTACCGCAAGCTCAATTTACGCCGAAAAGGGATTGGACTTTGAAAGCTCAATGAGGCAGAGGGCATTAGAAGCCAAGTTGGTTAAAGACCTTTCAGAGCAATATGGTGTTCAAGCAAGCTCTATTTCCGACACAATTATTGGTTCTATTGCTCAACCCAACCAAGATCAAACACAAGACGGCGAGCAACCCAAACAAGCAGATCAGACTTATGTCGCAGATCAAGCACTCAATGGAGCGCAAGTTGCTTCGCTTATTCAAGTCATCAATGCAGTTGCTTCCGGGGCGGTTTCAAAGGAAGGCTCTATTTCAATCATCACGGCGGCTTTCCCATTCATTTCTGCACAAGATGCATCAAAAATTGTGGAAGGAATAAACATTGGAACAATCGCCCCATCCACAAAAACACCTACGCCTACTCAAGCAGTTCCCACACCAGAAAAGATGGAGGACGAACCGCAAGACGAAAACGCAGTTGTGGTTGTTCCCCCAATCAAAGAGCAAGACACTAAAACCCGCACAACTGGTAGCGATGGGGACATTGATGTTGGTGAAGAAAGAGAGCCTACCGAAAAAGGCGCAACCGAAGATACGCAAAAAATTGGCGGAATACAGATTGAAAATAATCTGCAAGAATTGTCCAAGCTAGATAATAAGAGCGTTAAGATGTTAATTGCTGGAATGCTAAAGGCTTGTGAGCTTGGCAAGTATTCAGACATCGACTTTACCCCACCCCAAGGGGCTAGGGATGCCGCCAAGCGAGCTTTGGAGGTTCGTAGCGAGAAACCATCTAGTCAGAGGGGAATGACCTCCGTAGGCATCGCTAGGGCTAGGGATTTGATTGCTGGCAAGGCATTATCCCCGGACACAATTCGTAGAATGCACTCCTTCTTTAGCCGTCACGAAGTCGATAAGAAGGGTGCTGGTTGGGACGATCAAGGCAAGGGCTGGCAAGCGTGGAACGGCTGGGGTGGTGATGCTGGATTTTCTTGGGTCAAGAAACTCATCAAGCAGATGGACAGCCGAGACGAAAAGCTAGAAGAACCAGCCTCTTGCCCAATCGCAACTCAAGATGTAAAAACCAATTTAGCTCACAGACAAAATGCGGTTGATGATGCCAACTATGGGCCAGCTAATCCCAATGAGCCTAATGATGCCTATTGGAAGGCAAAGGCAGACGAGTTTCAAGGTGATGTAGCAACCGCAAAGAAGATGCGTTGTGGTAATTGTGCCGCCTTTAATCAAACCAACAAACTTCTTGGGTGCATTAAGAAGGGGATTGGTGAAGATGCAAATGAAGTTGCTATTGGTGGCGATCTAGGTTACTGCGAGATTTTTGATTTCAAGTGTGCATCTAAACGGACTTGTGACGCTTGGATTGTTGGCGGCCCGATTACAGACGATAAAAAAAAAGTAGAAACTGAATTTGCTAGAGATTGCGGACAAGTCGAGGACGGAACATTTGGCCCGGATAACAAATGTGCAGAAGGCTATGGAAGGCCAGCACTAAAGGGTGGATATGAACCAAAAAGGCCAATAGGTGAACCAAGGAAAGATTCTGCAAAAGAAGCTCCCAAAACAAAAGAACAAGTTTTACCTCAAACAAAAATACCAAAATACAAACAAAACGAAGGGCAACGCACAGGAAAACTTCGGACTCCTCCAAAGGGAGTTAAGCTATTTAATGGAGCAAATGACGAAAGAGATTGGAATCAATACAGATCGGAAATTACAAGAAACGATCAAAATGCAATTTGGAAAGTTGGTGAAATAGGGGTTAAGGGGAAAAATTTAGAGTTTAATGATTGGAGAGATCAAGTAAGAAATGACCAAAACGCTTGGCAAATTACAGATGACTTTAGGGGAAGACATTATATAAAAATCAATGAAAAGCCAGAAAGTGATGTTGGCAAAAAACTTCGGAATTTGATGGAGCAACAAAAGCCTATAAAACAAAAATCGCCATTATATCGAGGAATGGGATTTGCAACAGAAAAAGAAGGCGATGATTATGTTCGTCAATTAACTGGTGGGGCAAAACTAAATAGAACACTTACATCATTTAGTGAAGACAAGGATGTAGCTAGAAGTTTTGGTGGAGGATCGGAGGCACAAGTTAAATTAAGGCTAGTTAAAAGCTCTAAAGTGCGACAATTTCACGGCCTAGATTCAAGCGGAGAAAAGGAATTTGTGCTTCCATATGGAGCAAGGATTAGAGCGGTTGGCGAACCCAAAAAAAGAGAGGCGAAAAATTTGAGAGGCGAAAAATTTGGCTTTATATATGAAGTAGATGTGGAAGAATATTGATATGCCACTAGAAAAAGATAATTCATATAAGCAAAGAGTTTTTGGGTCTTCATCAGACCTTGAACCTATTGATAAAGAAAAGATTGACCCTAAAGAGCTTTGCGACAAGCCGGGTTGCACTTGTGCAGATGGAATTGACAAGAAACCATAACCTTATGGAAAACGCCAACGGCGAGACAATTTTAACCACCTTTCTGACATATCAGAATCAATATAAGATATTTCATTGGCAGACAAGGAGTTATAGCCAACACAAGAGTTTTGGGGAAATCTACGAGTCTCTTACAGAGAACATTGATGAATTTGTGGAAACATTTATGGGCAAGTATGGCAGAATTATCTCTGCTTCTACCTTTGATTTCAGCCTAGACAATTACTCCGAAACCTTTGGCGAATATAACGATGAGTTTATCTCGTTCCTTTCAGAAGAACTGCCCGGTTATTTGAACGAAGGTGACACCGATCTTTTGAATATCCGAGATGAAATTCTTGGAAATGTAAATCAGCTAAAGTATCTCTTAACCCTAGTTTAATTATATGCCCCTACTAACTCCAAAAAAAGGCGAGAAAAGCAAAGATTTTGTTGGTCGTTTTATGGGACACGAAACCGCAGTTAAAGATTTCCCAGACCAGAAACAAAGGGTTGCAGTTGCCTACCAGACCTACCGGGATGCAAAGAAGAAGCAACGCAAGGAAGCTAGGCTTGAAGAAGATTCAACGATTATCCCTAATGTTTACATTTTAAGCCAAGGAGAGGCCAGAGGACACGATTTGTTCATCGACAAGACCTCCATCGAGAAAGCCTATGAACTAATGTCGAAAGCTCCAAATGGAGTTAAGGTTAAGATGAATCACGGCTCCGGGCTTGAAGCAGTTCTTGGCTTTGCTCGCAACCCTCGCATTGAAGGCGATAAACTGATGGCAGACCTTCACCTTCTAAAAAGCTCCCCTCACTACGGATTGGTTAAGGAAATGGCATCGGAAGCCCCAGACCAATTTGGGGTTAGCTTGGCGTTCTTGAACGAATCTGAAACCATCAATGGGAAAGACTATATCCGTCCGCAAAGGATTGAGTCTGCCGACTTGGTTTCTAGCCCAGCCAGCAATGAGAAGTTCCGTGACTTCCAAAGCAAAGACGCAGAGATGCTTGTTTTCGCAGTTGGAACAAAGTTTCGTTGTTGGGAAGGATACAAACCAGCAAAAGGCGTTGGAGCCTATGAACCCGGTTCTTGCGTAAAAGCAGAAGAAAATTTGGGATACAATGCGGGGGGCGTTAGCATTCCCGCAGATATGCCACAAGCAGTTGTCGAGAGCGACCCAATACTTGACAAAAAAGGAGATAAAAATATGGATAAGAAATACATGGACGAATTGAGCGAACTTAAAGCTCGCCTAGAGGCTCTCGAAGCCGCTATGAAACCCGCTGACGAAGCCAAAGATCAAGCCGAAGATTCCGCAGAAGGAACGCCAGTTGCTGATGTTCCTTCGCCCGAAGATAAGGTTAAGAAGGACGAAAGCCAGATGGCCGAAAAGCTCAAAGCCGTTCTGACCGAATTTGGCATTAAGCCCATTTCCGCTTCCCCGGTTGTTGAAGCCCCGGCGAAAGTCGAACCCAAAACTTTTGAAGAACTTGTGGCCGCCCATAGCGACTACGGAACTTCGAAGCTCAAGGCGATGAACGCCGTGATGCTCTCCAACCCCAAAGAATATGCCGAGGCTCGTAGCCGTGGCATTACTAAAATCTAACACAAAGGATTAAATACAATGTCCACTCAAATTGATAATGTTTTTCGCACATTCGGAACGGCTTCCGCTGTTTCGGCTTATCGTTTTGTTACCCCCGATACCACCACGGCGGGTTTCGTAAATGTTTCGGTTTCTGGTGCTAGCAAAACTATTGGCGTGACTCAAGAAGATGCTGCCGCTGGCGGTTTTGTAACAATTAAGATGCTACACCCCACCTTTTTTGCAACAATTTCTGGAACTTGTGCGGTTGGTAATACCTTGTTCTTCGATGCGGCTGGTCAAGTCACATCGAGTGGTTCCAACCTCTCGACTGCTGGAATCGCTCTCGAAGCGGCCACGGCAACATCGGCGGTTATCGAAATTGCAGTTCCATTGTTCTAAACAATAGTAACAACAAACAAAGAAAGAATAATATAAAATGAGCTTTATCTCTGGTGGCACGACAATTCGTGCGGACATCAACCAAGCCCTTATCGAAGCCCCAGCCCAGATTGGGATGATTGGCGCTGACATTATGCCTCTCTTGCCCGTGTCGGCAAAGAGTGGTGTTTACCTCAAAGTGCAGACGGCTGATGCCGATCTCTTGAACGCTGATGCGGCCAAGCGTAATGCTGGTGCTGAATACGCTCGTGCGGTTCGGAAATTCACTTCCGATACCTACGATTGTATTGAAACAGGACTGGAAGAATTGTTGGACGATTCTTTCCGTTCGGATGCAAACCGCTTCTTCCAGATCGAAGCCGAGACAGCGAAGTTCTTGCTCCGCCAAGTTAAGCTCTCCCACGAAAAGCGGGTGGCTGACTTGCTGTTTGCAACAACGACCCCCTTCACTACGGCTGATATTAGCCCCACGGCTAACTACACCGAAGCGAATCTTGCGACCATCAACGCCCCTGCGGATGTTGCGGCTGGCAAGCTCGCCTTGAACAAACTCGGTTACGAACCCAATGCCGTCATCATGTCGGCGAATGTCTACGAGCGGGTTCGCCGGACTACCCTCTTGCAGAATCAGTTCTACGGAGTGGTTTCCAATACTGGTGGCCGTCTGCTCGATGAGAGCCAGATTGCAACCGCTTTCGGTGTGGATAAAGTCTACATCGGTCGTGCGGCCTACAACACGGCGAACAAGAACAAGTCATACTCTGGCTCGTTCATAGTTCCCGACACCAAGATTGTTGTTGCCAATGTCTCTGGCGGTCAGTTCACCGCTGGTGGTCTGGGACGCACCTTGGTGTGGTCTGATGACGCTCCGGGTGGTTTCGTCTCTGAAAGCTATCGTGACGAAGCTCGCCGTAGCAATGTTCTCCGTGTTCGCATGAACACCGCAGAGAAGGTCATTGACGCTAATGCGGCGGTTCGTATCACCACGACCTACAGCTAAAAATTGGTTCATTGGTTGGTTCCTTGAAGAAGGGGGAGGGCGAAAGCTCTCCCCCTTTTTCTTTTGACACAACAATAAGGAAACTATGGCAGACCTTACAAATTCAGAACCTTATTACGATCAAGTTTCTCACGCCGCCAGACCCGGCACCCAGTATGTAACCACAACTGGAACTGCGATTAGTGCATCCGCTGGATTTGCTGGTATTTACATTGTTTCAGATGCAAAGTTTTCAAGCATCTCCTCTGCCGTAACTGGATTTTCTGGCCTAGCAAATGCAACGGCGGCCTCTGCATCAACCATTAACGCAGGGATTTACTTGGCTGGCACTTGTACGGCATTCTCTATTCATAGCGGAATTGTTCTTGGCATTGGTGACTAAAAGTCTGTAAGGTAAATCCTTATGATGATTAAGGGTGGCATTCGAATTGGTGGGCTATCAAAAATAGGTGGATTCGATGGAGATGCCGCCGCCTATTTTGATAGGGCTGGCGTGACTGACGCCACGGCCAAGCAACAGATCAATGCGTTTGTCGTTGGAGTAAAAGCTCTTGGCCTTTGGAGTAATATGGTTTGCTGGCCTCTTCGTTCATCACAAAACAAGGGAAGCGGAACAACTGCTTACAGCTTGGGTGGACTTGGGATTTATAATGGGACGCTTGGCAATAGTCCAACTTGGGGTACAGATGGAATTACTTTCAACGGAACAACTCAATATATTTCAACAACATACTTGCCTCCGGGTGGTTCATTGGCCTTCATTTCAGTTTCAAATTCTACATCAGTAAGTGCATCAAGAGTCTTGGCAAGCACTTTAAGCGATTCTAACACTAGAGGGTTTCGGTTGCGGGATGATTTTATTTTTTTTGGGGATGGTTCTCTCAATGCATTTGGTAGAAATTTATTTACTCTTGGCAGTTTTGTAATGGCTTCTGCATTATATAATAGGCCATCAACTTCTTATACATTTAAAAACGAATCACAAGACACAACAATAACCTCTGGAAATGCTATGTTGGCTGGAACAAATAATCTACAATTATATGTAGCATTTGATGTTGCACAATACTTTTCTGGGCAAGGTGCATTATCAATGATTATCCCAACTGCGATAACTCCATCACAATATCTTTCAATTTACTCCATCTACAAAACCACCCTCGGCACTGGCCTCGGATTGCCATAATTAAGAACTAAAAATCCTACTGAAATCCTCAATGAAGCACGACATTTCAATTTACTTAATCGCTGGAAATGAGGAAGCCTACATTAGCCGATGTTTGGAGAGCTTCAAACCGATTGCAAAGGAGTTTATTGTTGCAATCGCTAGGGGCAATCAGACCCCGGATAAGACCGAGGAAATATGCAAAAGTTTTGGAGCAAAGGTTGTTCACTACAAAAATAAACGCATTGATTGGCCTCACATTGACGATTTTGCGGAAGCTCGCAATCTGGCATTAGATAATTGTTCGTGCGAGTGGGCGGCTTGGGTTGATGCCGATGATGTGATGGCCGAGGGTTGCGAGGAAGCGATTGATCGGGCTTTGGATGAGGCAGAGAAGCAAGACAAATGGCTAGTGGCCATGAGATACGATGTGGCCAATGCTGGATTAAAACCCCTTCGAGAAACTTTTAGTCGCAAAGGCAAATGCCGATGGAAGAACCGAGTTCACGAAATGCTTGTGGCGAGCGAGCCAGATAAACTTGTGGCCGTAGATAAAACCTTTCGCATTCATAAGCCCCACGGATACAAGCAAAAAAGTGCTGATAGGAACTTTCGAATCTTGGCAGATACTCTAGAACCAGCACCAAATTCCCTCTACTACACGGCTCAAGAAGCCTACCTATCCAACCAAGTCGAGCGTTGCATTGATTACAGCAAGAGAGCTTTGATGTTCCCAGAATTAGACGATACGCTCCGCTACGATGTGCTTTGCAATTTGGGACGATGCACCGGGAAAGACGAAAGGCTTAAATGGCTAGGGCAAGCAATCACGCTCCAACCAGATCGCCGAGAAGCCCATTACTACACGGCGATGGAATACGCCAGCCGGGGACAATGGAACAAGGCTTATGCCTCAAGCCGAAGTGCGATGACTTTGCATAGGCCAAAGACCCACTATTGGAACCAAGTGGAGGATGTCTATGATTGGAAAGCCCTAGACCTTTACCAGATCGCTTGCGTGTGCGTTGGGAATAACGAGGAGTCCGAGAAGATGCTCAAGATGTGGCCGACTCCTAAAATCACGCTTGTTCACGCAACCAGAGGCAGACCGCAACTGGCTTGGCAACGGCGTTATCAATGGCTATCGCTTGCCCAAAAACCACTAAAGATTCAATGGATTTTTGCGGTAGATCACGATGAGAAAGTGGACTATACCCCACACCAAGCCATTAGGTGCAACCCCGGAGGAATCATCAACGCTTGGAACGAGGGGGCAAAACACGCAAAAGGAGATGTGATTATTCAAATGAGCGATGATTGGTCTCCGTGCAAGCATTGGGATGCCCTAATTTTGAACGCTATTGGGGATACAAAGGCCGATAAAGTGCTGGCAGTATCAGATGGGCTTCGGCAAGACAAACTGCTTTGTATGGCCATTTTAACGCAATCTAGGCTAAACAAGCAGGGCTATATGTTCCATCCAGACTATCAAGGTTCGGATGGCATCTATTCGGACAATGAATTTACCGAGAGAGCCTATACTGATGGTGTTGTTGTCGAGGCCAAGGACATTCAATTTAAGCACGAAAACCCGATGTTCACTAAAGGCAATCCAGACGAACAGCTAAAGAACCACAACAAGCCCGAGTTTTACGAAAAGGGCAAAGCCATCTATGAAAAACGCAAAGCAAATCATTGGGCATAAAAAAGACCTCGGAAGCATTGTCTTTGGCAAGGCCAGAAAAGCCCCCAAGATGGTTGAGGTGGATGTTAGCTATGATGAGAAATGTGAAAATGCTTTATTTAAGGCTGGTATGATGGCGTTAAAACATGATAAAGAAGCCGTGATTGCCTATGTCATTCGCAAGGCTTTAGAAGAAAAGATTAAATGCAAGAAGTGACCATTCAAGATTCTTTTGGGCAAGCCTTGGCAAAATATACCAAGGGGCTTCGTATTGGTTTAGAAATCGGTGGCGGAACCGGGGACGGCTCCACACAATGCATTCACACCGATAAACTCTTTTCTATTGAGAACCACCCAGACCGCATTGGCCGTCATCTTATGAACCTAGAAGCAAGGGGTGGGGTTTCAGTGCAAGGCACGGCAGTTGTTTCTGGATTGTGGATGAATAAGGCAGATGTTTCCGAGTTCTACCGCATCACAAAAACAAACCTAAACGCATATCCGCTAGAGCAAGTCTTGGGATGGCACAATGAGTGTATGCAAAACGCCAATGGCTATCAGACAAACGCAATCGAGGACATTCACTTCGATCACAATGTGGACTTTAATTTTGTGCTGATTGATGGTTCGCCATTCTCCGGGGAAGCCGAACTTCGATGCGTAAGGCCGTTCTTGGCGGATAAAGCAATCATAGCCTTGGATGATATTAACGACATTAAGAACTGGACGAACTACCATAAACTAAAGGGATTCTCTAAACTGCTTTGGGAGGATTGGTCGGTGCGGAATGGTGCCGCCATCTTTGAGTTGTGCTAACAATTTTTACCATCGTTCTCAATGGGATGCCCTATATCAATCGGCATCTCGATGAGTTTAAGAAGCTAAAGATTCCTTGGCAATGGCGTATTGTCGAGGGGGTTTCAGAACCTCTGGGATGCACCCGCTGGTGCAAGCAAGTTCCAGACAAATATCACAAGAACTTTGTGAGCGTGGACGGAACGCACGAATATCTAAACAGCATTAAAGAAGATAATGTTTCGGTTTATTGGCAGGCAAAGTCTTTCCCCGGAAAGCTGGCGATGATTAAGGAGGCTTTGCAGGGCGTGGAAAAAGGAGTTGTTATGGAAGTGGATGCCGATGAAATGTGGAGAGCAGACCAGCTAGATGCCATCTATGGGCATTTGAAGGGGTGCGAGGAAGGTCGAGCAATGCAGTTCCATTGTAATTACTATGTTGGGCAAAATAAAAAAGTTGTGACCAAGCAGGGCTTTGGGTCGAACTGGTATGAATGGTTTAGGGCTTGGAAGTGGGGCAACGGCATTGAGTTTGTAAGCCACGAACCTCCCAAGCTAAATGTGAATGGCCTTATGATTCCAAGAGGAATGACCGAGGCTTGGGGCTTAACCTTTGAGCATTTTGCCTATGCGACTAAAGAGCAAGTGCAGTTCAAAGAGGATTTCTATGGCTACAAAGGATTGGTCGAAGGATGGGAAAAGCTACAAGAAACCAAAGGCCCGGTTAGGCTTGCAGATTATATGCCATTTGTAGCAGACAAGAGCGTTGCTGATGATTGCTAAAACTATCATCTACCGAGAGCGTCTTGGGGATGTGCTTCGATGCCTACCAGCCGCCAAGCTCCTAGCCGATAAAGGCCACGAAGTTTTCATTGATTGCTACGAGCAATATGCGGGAGTTTTTGATATGGTTTCATATTGCCAACGAGGGAACAAGGGCGATCAGATAGACTTACAGATTTGGCCTACTCGATACGATGCTTTTAGGGCAAGCCGTAAGCCTTGGCACGATTTTGTTTATGACCACCCAGAAATCAAGGATGCAGAAAAGACAAACATTATTCTTGATAAGCTAGACGAAAAGCCAGCCATAGGGTTTCCAGAAACATACAATCTAATTGCCCCATTTGGAGCAAGCCAAAGCGACTACCGCAATCCCCTTTTAATCATTAAGGACGCACGGCAACAACTAGGAAAAGATAATTTTTATGTCCTAACCCCGCCAGATATTAAGATTCAAGGGCTAGACACCTACACGGCTCCAAGCGTTTCAGAGATGGCAAAGGCTATCCGAGGAGCAGAGAATTTCTGGGGAATCAATAGTTCGCCAATGATCTTGGCCTCCGCAGTTAGGCAGGGGAAAGAAACCATGTTTTTCCCTCAAAGAAATGGGTTCGAGGCCGATAATGTTTGGGACTTTGACGGCCTAATAAAAGCTGATTGACACACTTAAAAGGTTATGTCTGGCACGATTGACACAACCTACTTCTCCACCGATTTGACCTATATGATCGGAGACCTATGGGCGAGTGTAACCGGGCTGGGTTCCTCTGCGGTTTCGGCGAGTGTTACAGACCTTGGGACTGCACAAGAATTGGATATTGGTGGAGATGTTATTAGGATTACACAAAGTTTGGTGGTTAAGGTATCGGCAATATCGGCACCAGCAATCGGACAGCTTTGCTCTGTTTCTGGGGTCGAGAGAATGATTGCTGGATTTAGCAAGGCCGCCGATGATGTTTCCTACACCATCGAACTAGCCGACATTACGACCTAATGGCTTCCATCGAGCGAGAGGTTGAGAACGCCCTACTCAACGCAATCTCGGCGGTTACTGGCGTTAATTTCTACACAAGCGAGCGAGGAACGGCTAGGACGCTTCCAAATGTGGTTGCCAAGGCAACCATAGGCTCCGAGCAGTTGGGGCCATTTACGGGGGTGTTTGGCACACCAGCCAGCCTTACCTATACTTCCAGAGCCGATATAGTCTCTAGGGCAGAGTTCGATGCCAAGTTTCAAAGCATCATAGCCCAGCTTTATAGAAGCCCAGACCTTGCAAGTTATATGACCAGCAATTCGAACATCACTTGTTTTGTGGCTAATGTTACCGGGGAAAGCCCAAGCGTTGTTGCGGTCAATAGGACTTGGAGCAATCAGATAACCTTGGACATAACATCAACCGCTAAAAAATGAGTCAATCCACCCAGATTCTTGTAGAGGATGCGGTCTCTGGCCTTTTAAGCGGGGTTTCTGGACTCAATCGTTACACAACGCAACGCACCGGGGCGAGGCTTTTCCCATATGCCACAATATCGGCATCAATTAATTCCCAGCTTCTAGTGCCTTATAGCGGGGTTTATGATCTGAATGTGGCCGTGAACTATTCCGATACTGCGGCAAAAGTCACGCAAGCCGAGTTTGATTCTGAATACTGCCTAATTTTTGAAGCCTTTTATTCTGAAAGCCCAACATTGACCGACAAATTACAGAATGTTGTCGTTGGGACGAAGATTCATATGGCAAGGATTTCTAGCCAAAATCCAACAATAAGAGCCAATAAAAGGGCTTGGCAGAGGGGCTTAACAATCAATGTGATAGCAACGCCTCAATGAGAATTATTTCACTAATCGCTATGGCTTTTATTGTTTGCTCTTGCTCCCCGGTGCAAGTGCAGAGCGATAATTACCCAACCAAATACCCCAACACCCCTACTATGGGCGATGCGGATAGGGCTGGAACGCTATGAGTAGCGAGGTTGATTGGTCTAAAATCTCCGATGAGGAAAAGATTCGGGCTTTGTCTTACTTATTCGATGAGAATTTCATTGAAGCGTATGAGGATGAAAATGGAGAATGGTTTATTAGGGTTACCGAAGCAGGGGCAAAGCTATGAGCGAGAACGAATCTAGCGAAATTAAAGAGCTTGCAATCGCCCTTGCTAGGATGGAAGAACGCCAAAAAAATATTAGTGCGATGCTTGAGACAAGCCTTTCTAGGTATGCAGACCTTGTAAATAGGGTAAATGCCCTAGAGGTATTGAAACATAGGATGCTTGGAATGATGGCCGTTGCAGGATTTCTTTTCACTATCGGATGGGAAATAATTAAGTCAAAATTCCTATCTAAATCATAACTTGACATAAAGGAGAACTTATCTATGCCAGCCGTAACTATCGGAACTTCTGGGCTCGTCTGGGGCTGTACCGCAGAGGCCATTGGCCTTGTGCAGTCTTTTAGCGAAGCTCGTAACATTAGCAAATCAGAAATAACAAACAATTTTGGGGAGATTGTTGGAGTAGCATATTACAACCCCACCACCGCATATTCACTTTCCGTTGCCGTAACTGGTGCAATTTCCGTTACTGCTGGTGGTGCTTTGGCGGCACTCGCAAATGCGGCTACGATTGGAACGACTAGGATTGATTCCTTGACGATCAACAAATCGCCCGATGCGTTTGTTACCCTCGACATCTCGGCTACTGGCTATCCGAATGTAAGTTAATAGAGGTTCCAATCCTCTTATTGAAATCCTAATATCTTATGATGGAAGCCTTTTGGGGAACAACAAATATCAAGGTGGCATCTGCCGTTGCCACTTATGGTGGTAAGCTACGAACTACCGACCCGGTAACGACCCAAGTTTACGAGGACGGCAGGAGGCAGACAACTTTTTGGTTTCAAGCAGATGGAGCCGGGACAATGGCTAGGGATGAAATGCAATGTCATTGGTCTGAAATGAAAAGCGATATAGAGTCCCCAATTCGATATATCCGTGCCGCACTTGAAAACCGAGAAACACTTCTCGGCTTGGTTAAGAACAAGGTTGAACCAATCCGCATCATTCAGCGTGGCAATCAAACCCTTCTTATCCCAGAAAACGCAAAACCAGAACTCAAGAAAGCAATCCTAAAACACCTATGAGCATATCCCTAGAAGAAGAACTAAATTCATCGTTTGTATCCCCAGAGCGTGAGTTTATGGGGGAAAAACTAGCCCCATACACCGAAGGCTCTAGGTTGCTTTTGTTGCAAGTAAGGGATGACGAGGATAGCTCGATTTACTTCATTTGGGCTTTTATCTATATGCACATTCAGATTGCAAGGAACCGAAAGGATGCAATCAAATTGGCTTGGAATAAGGATTTATTTAGAGAGAAGATTATAGATTTTATTGAAGGAAAAACAGAATCAGATAGGGATGCGGCCACCAAGATTGTTTCCGCTATGGTTGATGAGGCCCAAAAGGGCAGAGTCGAAGTGATTCAGACTCACGGATTACAAGATGTGGGAAACGCATAACGCCAGCAGGGACAGCTAGTTTTGTATTTCTGCTGGCCGAAAAGACCGGGTGGAGCGTGGATTATATTTTATGGGAAATGCCCTTGTCTCTATTATGCCAAGCAAGTCATTCTTTTCTTTGGTCTGCCGGAGTAAAGTGCAGAAGGGTATTAAGGGAGATTGAAAAAGACAGACATGATCTTGAGGTTATGCTGGGCTTAACATAATTAAATTTATATGCTTACTATTAGTCTACTAAATCAAGCAAAGTTTGTGCATAAACTACAACAATATCAGCAAGTTTCACGCAAGAATATGGCTGATGTTATCAATAGCAAACTTGGAGATGTTGCAGTTACGGCGATTGGAACCACCTACCGCACAAACACGGCTCAAATTGCTTCCGAGCTTCAAAGAATTGAGACCAAAACAAAAACTAAAAAGGTGTTTAAGCCAATAGGTTTTGACTCAAAAGGAAGATTAAAGAAAAGAAAAATAGGGCAGTTTTTGGTTAAAGAATCAAAATCAGTTGCATACTCTGGAACCTATAAGCTAGTTAATTGGCTATTGAAAAATAGGGGGCTTCCGACACTTGGAAAAACCAAACTTGGACTTGGTGGACTTGGGATGGGAAATAAACCGGGAACGATTGGTGCTTTGGCTCGTAGGCTTGTAGCTGGAAGAAAGCGTTCTGTTAATTATATAAGAAATGGCTGGGCGGCGGCGGCGGCTATATTTGGTAAAAGGGCAAGCCTTTCAAGGGGTGATTATAGCAAGGCCGCCATTATGCGTCTTGGGGGTGGTAGCAAAGCAGATTCAAATAAAGCCAGAATGGAGGGGATTATATTTAATCGTGCTGGTGATAAAGATACAAGATATTACCCAGTGCGGAAAAGACAGGTTTCTGGTGCTGTAAAGGTTGGACTACCCGGACTATTAGAAGCAATCGACAAGGTAATGGGTGATATGGCTGTTTATCTTGCCAGAAAGAACAAAGAACAGAGTGACAAATTAGGTCTATAATATGGCAGACGCTACCCAAAATTTAATGCTTCGAGTCCAAGGGGACAATAGCGGAGCCGATAAAGCCGTTGCTGGAACCACAAAGGCCATTGAGAGGCTTCATGTAAGTGGTCAAAAGGCTGGGGCAATCTTTAAGAATTTCAGCCGTAGCCTATCAGAAGCTAGAGACGCAAGCGATGTGGCCTCTGCCGCCGCTGATAGCTTGGGTCACATTTTAGGCAAAACATTGGGTGGTGCAGTTGCTATCGGTGCATTTAAGATTTTTTCTGATCAGATAGAACGAATGGGAACAATGCTAAAAGAGACGGCAACCGCCGCTCAAAAAGCATTTGATGACATAGAAAAAGCTGGAAAAGCAATGAACTTGGAGGAAGCAAATTCCCAAGTATCACAATTAGACTCCTTAATTTTATCAACAGATAACAAACTTAAAGAGCTTAATAGAAGCCCATTTCAAAACTTTATTGCAGAAGCTACTGGTGCAAGAAAGCAATTAGAGGCTTTAGTTAAAACAAATAAGAAATTAAGGGACAGCAAACTCGCAGAAGGAATCATAAGTCAAAATCTAAATGATGAACTACTAGATGGATTAGACGCAGAATCTAAAAAGCTATATGAAATTGACGCTCAATATCGCAAGCGATCTAAAATAGCAGAAACAATCACAAACCCACAAGAATACGAAGCATTTCAGCAAGCAAGTGGCGATATAATGGCTCGTCAAAGAAACGCTCTTTTAGACAAGATGGCGAAAGAAAGGAGAGATTCTGATTTTAAGTTTGCAAGGGAAGTTTATGCTCAAGAAGTAAAGCTAGATAAAGAGGCGGCAGACAGGTCGGAAAAGCTACGCCAAGAGCTTATAGACAGAAGAATTGCCAATCAAAATAGTGCTTCTAAAGAAGAAATGTATGATATTGAGGAAGCCGCAAGACTTGAGGCAAAATTAGATCAAAATAGGTTTGATCGACTAATCCGAGATGCAAAAAGAGTTAGGGAAGAACAAAAAAAATATGCAGAAGATGAGCAAAAATTTGGTGGAGGACTACTTGGAGCATCGCAAGCTGGACGGCAAGCACTTGAAACAGCACAAAAGCAACGAGCCGAAAAAGTAAGGCAAGAGAATTTTAAGGCTCAAGATGTTTATTTTAGCGAACAGGCAAAAGCCGAAAGTGCAAGAACCGGAACTCGTGTAACTGCTCAAGATATGCGGGTTAGAGAAGCCCAAAGAGTTTCAGCCGCAAATGCCCCAACTCTTGCAGAACAAGCTCAAGCACAAGCCCAAGGAATTAGCCCAGAGCAAATGGCAATAGCAAATGTGGCTCAAAAGCAAACTGGTGGTGGATGGCTTAAAGACCTTCCCAAACAATCTTTAGATTGGAGTATGGGAGGAGCATCAAAACAAGAAGGACAAAATGTTGCTGGTGGAAAGGGAGGATTATTGGAAACGCTTAATTCAGTTCTTCAATCCTTGGCATCTGCTCCGCTTGTTACATCTGGTGCAGGAGGTTCTAAATGAGCGCAGTAATTATTGGCTCTCCCATATCTGGAAGCAAGGTTTTGCAAAGGCAAAACTTTCAAAGGGATATTAACGGACTAGAAACAATCACGGAAACTTATAAGATTCGCACGGCTGATCGTGCCACTATTGCGCCAGTAAAAGATACAACTTATTCTGCTTTTACTTCTACTACCACATATCCAAGAATGGCCGTAGAAACCATTAGCTTTAGCGAAGAGGATGGTGGGCTTACTTCCATGAATGTTGTTTATGTTGGCCTTACTAGCTCCACCGGGCTACCCAAACCAGTTGTCCGAATGATTCCTACAACCGGGGCTGGCATCTATGGGCCACCACTTACCATTGAGGTTGAGTTTGTAACAGACCTAGTGGAAAGCGAGTTTGCAAATGGGCAACTTGTAAAAGGAGTTCCAACAAATCAATCATTTACTAATGTTGGACTTGGAAGATTTCTTACAATGCCAACAGAATTAAATGGTCTAACCCTTCCAAGTCAGCCAAGATCAGTAGGAATTGTTAAATCTAATTTAGATGGAAACATTACTTATTTTGGTTATTGCATGGACAATTTAGATTCTACAAGAAGAGGTCAATTCTTGGTGGCTAAAGCAGTATTTAAGGAAAAGCAATTTGGTATTGGTGCATTTGCCTACGCCACACAAGTATGACAAAAGAACCTCGCCTTGTTGAGTTAAAGGGTAGTTCTAGACTAGCCCTTGGTTTCTTCAATAGCCTTATTCGTAGAATTGAATGCACCAAACCGATTGCTGGGGCTGGAATTGCATTAACCGAAAAAGAGGACGGCATACAAGTTGCCGTGTCTTTAGGTGCTTTGGGTGCTGGAGGGTTTAAGACCATCGACCTTAATGTTTGCTCCAACGGAACGCCAGCCACAATTCAAGTCTATGGCCCATCGGTCTAGCATTGACATAGAGGGCAGTTAAAATGGCACAAAATATCGACTTCTTTATTGATGTGACCAATGGGACGCTTGTGGCGGCTGGCTCGGTCAAGAACGGCGTTCTGCCTACATTTACCCGCAATGATACCTATAATCTCCGGGTTCGTCTTCAAGAGCGTGACACCAACAATTTCCTTCGTGATTTGGACACTACCGGGGCTTCCCTAAAGCTGGGCATCGGTGGCATTGATGACGGCCCTAGCGATGGTGCATTTAAGCTCACAATCAATTCGACAACCTCCAACGCTATCACTTGGAGTTCAGATGAAGCGGTTGTTGCATCAAGAATCTACACGGCGGTTTCCAACAATGTTTCTACTTGCGGAGTTTACGGACTAGAACCAGATGCTTATTTACTTACCGCAAGCCAGCCAAACACAGCAATGTCGTTTGGTGGTTCTAGCTTTACTCTTTTCCCAACTAGCTCTGTTATTATCAGCACTCGGCGTTACCCCGCATCTAGCGTTCAAGCTCAACAAGTCATAAAACTTCGCCGTAACCCAGCCGTCTATTCGGATACCTTCACGGCATCATCGGTTTCTGGTGTGGTTGCTCTTACCAGAACACAAGTCGGCTCCACAACTCGCAACGAAATTTATAACCTTGCCATCGGCCCGGATGCCGAGGGTGGTTCGGTTGTTTTGGCTTTTGGAACAAATACAACAACCGCTATCCCAATCGGCTCTACTGCCGCTAGCTTTGCCGAAGCCCTCACATCGGTTACTGGCATCGGTGCGAACAATGTTTCCGTGGACTCTGGAAACAATTCTGGCGATTATTCAATTTCTTTTGTTCGCTCATTGGGATTACAGGCCGTCACTACTGCACTCACTTTGGACACTTCTGGGGTTGTTTATGGTTCCTATCTTGGAACATCGGTTACAATGGCAACCGCTGAACTCGATGAGCTTTTTGCGGAAGCTGGAACCGACACCATCACGCCCACAATCGAGATCGAGCTTACCCAGAACGGAACGCCCAAGACAATTTACCAAGGCTCAATTAGTGTTCGCCGTGATCTTATTACAACCGGGGCAGTAGTTCCCGCCGACCAAGCCAGCTACTACACCAAGGCAGAAGCCAACGCACTCTTTGTCGAGGACTTAACCACAAATGTCGATGCCACAAACCGCAAGCTATACAATAGCTATGGAACGGCCTTTCTAGATTGGCAGAACAATAGCATTGGAACTGGTTCTACAATCCTAGACCTTTCTGGAACTGCCATCACAATCGCAGATGGCTACAACATTGGAATCGGTTCTACAACTGGAACAAAGATTGGCGTTAGCACGGCATCAAAACTTGCCTTCTTTGGCTCTACCCCAATCACACAACCCGCAAATATCAATGTTGTTTCTGGCCTAATCAATGTGGGATTGATAGCAAATGGGACAACCTACGGAGTGTTTCCACAATCTCCAAGAACCATTACCACGCTAACATCTGTTTCATTTGGAACGATCAATGCAAACGATCAGCATTATCGAGATGTGGTTGTTACTGGTGCGGCAGTAAATGATATTGTTCTTGTTGGGTTGCCGTCGGCTATTTCTTCTGGTGCAATTATCCAAGGAGTTGTCTATGCTTCTAATGTTGTTTGTTTGTCTTGCGTAAATGCCGACAATGCTTCAGTTGCGGTGAACACAGCCACCTATCGAATCTCCGTCATTGGCTATTAAGCCAAGAGCCGAAAGGCTGAAATCCTATGGGTAAAATCTTAACTGCCCAACCATTCCCATTCAGTCATTACGACTCCGAGGCTGGTGGATATGTTCCTTGTGGAATTACTACTGGATTAAATGTTCGAGGAACAATAGAGGAAATGATGAAACTCTATTGGAGAGTAAAGAAGTTTTCTGTATCTGGTTCATTTACTGCATATACCTTTAATGACCCAGCAAACCCGGTAAGTGTTACTTGGAGTGGAACAACCACATCTCTGGCTGATGAAGAAGCAAATCTTGTTTGCAACGATGGTTATTCAACAAGCCTAACCGATACCGGGGCAAGTGTAGCCTTTAATTTAGATTTCAGAGGTGCTGATTTTTATTTTAATTCATCGCCAACCCAATCACCTGTTCATCTTTATATGGATGTGACTTTTGCAACCGATCAAGACGATCAATCTGGTGTTCTTCTTGGGGTTGAGGGTGCCCCATATACAATACAAGAATTTAAGATAAACGGATTCCAAGTTTATACAACAAGTGGGCAAAAGGTTTATTATACTGGCTACATTTTCCCTCCCGGCCCAACTCCTTTAATTACAAACTTTACATCTACAATCGTGGCTAGTGAATACTGGTCTTATGGTGGATTATACAACACATCAACCGGGGAACCCTTGACATAAAGGTAGAGTTATGAACTGGTTTACTGAAAACTTCACAAACATTATGGCCGTTGTGGGTGCTGTCGTTGTCCTTGCTCGCATTATTGTGAAGCTCACCCCGACTCCGGCTGATGACAGCGTTCTTGAAAAAGTGGTTTCGGTTCTAAAGACCCTCGGACTTCACATCGACTAAATGATTGCTTCAATCCTCGCCGTCATAGCGGGATTGGTTGGTATTGGCGGGTGGTGGATTAAAAATAGAGCCAAGACCCGAAGGGAAAGAGACGATGAACAAATCGCTTATAGGCGTTCTCTCCGTGATGCGGAAGTGGACGCTTGGATTCATCGCCGTTAGCTTACTCGCCGGGTGCGTAACCACTCGGCCTTATGACATTGGCCAAACGCCGAACCAAGACTCGATCTCGGACTTCATCCAAAGGTGGGACAAGCTCGACAGAACCCACGCCACACAAGACCAATACCAAGAATTGTATGGGCAAACGCTCAAAGCGTTATCTCGATCAATGGAAGAAACAGAACGATGCAGGGCGAGGCTTGAGGAACAATGACCCTAAAGGAAGCGGCGGAGCGTTCTAGGGGGCATATAGAGCGATTAGAGGCCAGTTTTGGGGCTAGGGTGGCAAGATGGTATTCGGAACTGCTCGACAAGAAAATACCTGCCTTGATCTATTGCTCGACCCGCACCCCCGAAGAACAAGAAGAACTTTACGCCCAAGGTCGAACCAAGCCCGGAACAAAGGTAACAAACGCTAGGGGCATCCCAGCCCAATCCCTGCACATTGGAGGCCACGCTATTGATTTTGTCCCATTGGCTCGCACTCCTACCGGGGAATACATCGCTTCTTGGGATGACGATAGCACCTACGCAATTTGCCAAAAGATTGCCGAGAAATACAACCTACGGCATTTAGAATGGGAGACTCCGCATTTAGAGGACGGCACGATTTCTGGGTGGAGAGAATTGGTTTCTCCACAAAAGCAAGAGGTGAAAACAAAAAAGATTTCACTCGTAAATAAAAAGCCTTGGTCTAGCAGATAAGGGATGACATCTGCGAGTGTTGTGCCGTCTAAACAAAAGTTTTTCAACAAGAAACATCTCCATCATTTAACTCAAATTCAAGCCGCAACTTGCGAGGCTTTGGAACGGAAATACACGGCGGGGGTCGAAGCCTACAAAACAAACTTGTGGGAGATGCCAGCAATGCGGATGGTCGAGGAAAGCATTAACGAAGCAGTAGATCAGATAACTTATTTGATGAGCCTTCGCCAATCTATGAAAGTGATATGTGCTTTAGCCCACGAAGGAATGACCGATCTCGAACTGACAAATCCCAAGGCTAGGGAATGTTGCCAACTTATTTACACTTCATTAACTGGCGATAGAAATAAGCCTAGTGAAAACGATTAAATTTGTAGCGTGTGGAGACATCCACGGAAACGAGCAATGCCCTAAAAGCGTTAAGGCTTTATTGGCGTTTTGCAAAGATTTTAAGCCAGACCTAGTTGTTTGCATCGGGGACTTGTGGGATTTCAAGGCCATTCGCAAAGGAGCCGGGGACGAGGAGCAAGCATCTAGTTTGCAAGAGGATTGGGATTGTGGAGAGGAATTTATTCGAGAGTTCTTTGCATTTGGAGAGGAACGAATCTTTCTTCGTGGCAATCACGATGAACGGCTTTGGGATTTAGCCAAAAACACATCTAGCGGAATTTGCAGGGATTATGCCAACTCTGGAATTGAGAATGTAGAAACCATTATGAAGGAAACTAGGGGAACAATGTTGCCCTACGATTCCATTCACGGAGTTTATACTTGTGGAAGTCTTTCGTTCGTTCACGGATACGGCCACGCAATGCACGGAGCCAAGCAACATTCGGACGCTTACGGAAATGTTTTATTCGGCCACACTCACGCTATTGATTATTTTCGAAGCGTTTCACACGACTTGCGAGAAGCGTGGAATATTGGCTGTCTTTCCGAACTTGGGCCTACCTACAATCGCTCTCAAATGCGCCGCCTTCGTTGGCAGAACGGATGGGCTTTTGGAATGATTCACTTGGCCGAGAAAAGCCACGATGTTTTCCAAGCCAAAAGGAGGAACGGAAAGTTTACTTTGCCTACTGCAATTAAATCCTTTTAGCTTATGAGAGACAGGAAATGGAATAAACCAATCAGAGGAGAGTGGGCATCCGCATTGGAAAGTTACATTTCAATGCAAGCAGAGGTTGTTCCTCCCGGTTGGAAAAGAGTTACAGAAACCCTGCAAGCGATGGGACTTAAATCCATTGGTAGCGGTTCACGCTCGAAGATGCTTACAGAGATGGTGGAGAATAAAATTTTAGAAAGAAAACAATTCAGAGTGCCAGATTTAAGTGGTCGAAGATTGATGCCCATTGACCACTATCGCCTAATTACAAAGGCTAAATAGCCCAATATCAAGCAGTTACGCAAACCATATTAGGGCATCTTATATCATTATTAGCTTGTTTAATATGTTTAACAAGGGCTTGACTTCGGTTCAATAATGAATAGAGTGTGGGTATGCAAACAACCAACACAAACACAACATACTCAAAAATACGCCATACCTTTACCCACAATCACGATTATGAAAACGAATCAGTAAACGCAATCGTTTATGGCGGGCTAGAATACCCAAATGACATCAACGGGAATATCCACATCGTTGATCTTGGCGAAGGCAACGAACACGGAAGATATATGCTAACCCTTGAAAATGACGGATGGATGTCCGATGATTTGAGTGAGCTTGAGCCTCGTCTTTTCCGCTGGATGAATGATTCTGGCTACGAATACGATTCTAAATAAACAACCAAAGAAAGGAACCATCAAATGAAAAACGAACAACTTATAACTGGAATCTGCATCGGCTTTATCGCCGGGTGCATCTTGGCGATGGTCTGCATCAATGTGATGGCCTCACTAAATTAAGCTAGACAAGCTCACGCCATACCCCATCCTAATCACAATGACATCCTACCCCGCACGACCGATGGCTTGCGATGCCCCAGCTTGGGACGAGTGCTACTCGGACTTTCACATCGAGCCGAAGTTTAACGGCTGGCGGATTCTAGTAGATCAAGATTTCGGACAAGTCTGGAACCGCAAGGGGCAACGCTCAACGCTTGAAGCCCCGGTGCTGGAACGCATCAAGAACGCAAACATCAACTCCCGATGGATTGATGGTGAGTGGCTAGGACAACGCACAAGGTCTGGTGCTGGTAGCTTCATTGTCATTGATGCTTGTGAGTCGTTGCCTTATGCGGAACGCCGCAAGCTATTCGAGCATCTGGATGTAGCCACATTCTCCCCACGCTCAAACGCTTTGATGCGGATGCCCAATCTCACCCACTCCAAACTTCGTGCGTGCTGGGACGAGATGGACTTTCAAAACAACAAGGCTGGCGAGACAATCTTCGAGGGCTTTGTTATGAAGAAGGACAGCAAGTATCCTTGGGTCAAGAACCCATCCTACTTTTCCCCGGAATGGCAGAAGATGAGGATTCGTTCGTGACATTCTTTCTTGTCTGCTTTCTTGTGCTTCTTGTTTGCCGCATGGCATATGCTTTTGCCAAGCACCTAGATCGCCAAGAGCTAGAGCGAAAGAAGTTTTACTTGGCCTTGGCCGAGGACTTGCAACGGCTGGACAATATGATTGCACAAGGCAACAAGCCACAACCTAAAGACCCACGCATCACAACATTTAACAAACGCTGGGCGGGTCGCAACTGATGAAACCCTCCACCAAGTTTGAACTGCTTTGGCGAAGCATTGGTGGGGGACAACTTGAAAAGGAACATCGCTTCCACCCGGTTCGCAAATGGCGGTTCGATTACTTTCATAAGTCTGGGGTAGCAGTCGAGCTAGAGGGCGGGATTTATACTGGTGGCCGCCACACCAGAGGAGCCGGGTTCTTAAAGGATATGGAGAAATACAATGAGGCCGCAAGCCGAGGCATCCTAGTGTTCCGTGTGCCGTCTCATAAGATTACGGTCGAATGGCTCCGACCTATTCACGCAACCATCAGCAAGGGCGGGTCAATGGCATACAATGTTTTACTAAACCAAATCAAAAAGGGAATTAAATGAGTCAAGAAGAACTGCCTACTTTTTGGTATGAAGAACCAGCCAATAAGAAGCGACCCGATGAAACTACCGATCAATGGATTGTGCGATTGTTTGGCCCCATTCCAGACACAGAGTTTGATTCAAGAAATGATTTTAGGAGCTTGAACTTACCAGAAACAAAGAAAGAAAATGCCGAAGGCTTTGGCGTTTTCGACTACAAAGAAAAAGAATAACCAACCAATAAAGGAGAACCAATGAGTGATAATCAGTTAGCAGTTCAGAACAATGGAGTATTAAACATTAGGCAAGCATCGGATGTTGCCGGGGCTTGTCGTGCAATCGTAATGGGAACCAGCCAACGCATAGGCCAGAAGGATTATGTGCGGGTAGAGGGCTGGCAAGCTATCGCAGTAGCTCACGGATGTGTAGCAAGTGCCAGAGATGTTGAGCGTCTTGAAGATGGCTATCGGTGCATCGGTGAGGTAAAGCGAATGGACAACGGACAGGTTATTTCTCAAGCCGAGGGATTTCTTGGTGATGATGAGCCTATGTGGGAAAAGCGTCCCACTTACGCCAAGCGAGCTATGTGCCAGACAAGGGCGATCAGTCGTGCTTGCCGCTCTGCTTTTGCTCACATTGTAGTTATGATTGATGGGAATCTCTCGACAACTCCAGCCGAGGAAGTTCCACACGGAGGTTTCCAAGACATCAACACGGACAAATACGAAGCACCAATCAAAGCCCCAGAGAAGTTTGCCGAAAAGATTGTGGCCCAAGTAACCAATGAAAAGCTCGGTGGCGCAAGGGATATGGTGCTTAACTTTGGAAAGCACAAAGGCTCTACCTTGCGGGAGATCGCGGCATTCCCTAGCGGCAAGGGCTTGGACTATTTGGATTGGTTGGCCAAGCAAGAACTGAAACCCGGCAAGGATGGCAAGCCGTTCAAGAACGACATCATCCGAAACGAGATAATCCGTGAAATCTTGCTCGAAGCAGAAGCAGTAACAAAGGAGAATCCCGATGACCAAATTCCTTTCTGACGCAACAGAAACCATCGGCTCGCAAATGTTGGGCGAAATCCCAAACATCTTGCGGGAGAACTTTGCAAAGGTAGGCGAGTTGGAACGCAATCGTTGTGCCGAACTGGTTCAACAGATTGCCGATTCAACCGAAGATCAAGTAATTAAGGATGTTCTTAATGATGTAGTCCTAGCGATAAGGAGGCTCCAAAATGTCCGCTATTGAAATTGATGTCCCTATAACCAAATGGTCAATGCTGGTTTGGAAAAATACAAAGGAGTTGCCAAAAGAAAATGAAAGAGTTCTTATGGATATTGATGGTGAGGTGCTTGGTGGTCGCTTCGTCTGCGGTCAGTTTGTTTCTAAAAGCTGGGACGAAGCTGAATCGAATGTTCGGATGTGGGCATCGTGGCCTAAAGCACCCAAATGGTAACTTTCCTTTTATACATCGCCAAGAGTTTGTGGGCGGCGTTCATTATGGGCATTGGCTTATTCGCCGCATTTCTCACGGCTTTGTTTGTGTGCGAGATATTGCTGGATTTGGTAAAAGACTTAATTGAAAGGATTAAAAAAAATAAATGAGCGTTAAGCGTCTATTGTTGGTGGATGAGTTCCACCGGGTTGTAAGCAAAAGGTTGAAGGAATTGTTCAAGGACTTCGATCACGCAAAGCGAGAAAACTATAAAGACATCGTGAATCACCTAGATTATTCCCATCGTATCACTAAAGAGCTATTGGAACGAGCAAAGAAGTATCAGAAGCGAGACCTAGAGGCCAAGAAGAAATGAAGTTCCTTTCATTGTTCTTTTATCACTTTGGTAATATAGTAAGCCATACAACATTTAATTGGGCTTGGGGTGGTTTGCTTTATCAAAAGTTAATGTTTCTATCTATTGATTGCGATACGAACTTTGAGGTTTGGCAGAAGCCAAGGCAAAGAAAGTCTAAAAAGAAATGAAGTTGCCGTGGATTAAATTCTACGCATCGGATTGGCTTTCTGATGAGGCCGTTCGGTCTTGTTCGGTGGAGGCTAGGGGGCTTTGGATTGATATGATTTCGCTTATGGCAAAGTCTGAAATTCACGGCCACCTATTGATCGGCGGCAAGCCAGCACGAGCCGAACAACTGGCAAGAATTGTTGGCCTAACCACGGAACGCACGATGGCCTTGATGGACGAACTGCACTCCTCCGGGGTGTTCTCTTTCGATAAAGAGACCATCATTTCACGCCGAATGGTCAAGGATGAGCAAGGTCGCAAGTCAGACGCCAGTAGGCAGATGCGTAAGCGTCACGGCGATGTCACGCCGATGTCACGGAAATGTCCAGCCGATGTCACGGGGCAGAAGCCAGAAGCCAGAAGCCAGAAGCCAGATATACACACAAGGGCTGAACGCCCTATTCGTGCGGAATGGATTGCTTATGCAAAAGAAATTGGGTGGACGGGTGCAGATGTGGAGGGAGCTTTTGATTACTACGAATCGAACGGATGGAAGGTCGGGGGCAAAGCCCCGGTAAAAGATTGGAAAGCGTGTGCCAGAAATTGTTATAGACGGAACCAAACCAAACCAACAATAGGAAACCAACAACCAATGAAGAAAATAGTCAGTCAATGCGAGAGCCTACCAACCTATAAAGTGATGGGCTTTGCCACACGAGAAGCGTGGGTGAAAGCGGGTTGCCCGTGAGAGAAATTCTAGACCTACCATTCGCCGCGCTCGTTTATCGGGTTAAGGTGCTTGAGGAAAAACTCGTAGATCAAGCCAACCAGATAACCACACTAGCCAGTCAGATAGCCCACAATCGAACGGAAATGGCCTTAAAACAGGCTAAAGAGGTCGAGGAAGGCATAACCACCATGTTGCAGATTCCAAAGGATTTAATGCCCACTATTGGCAAATATAGGGCAAGGAAGAACCGATCTTATGAAATCGTTAAGAAGCGTTGGGCTTTATGGAAGGTGCAGTTTGAGTCTGGCCTTTCCCAAAACCAGATTGCAAAGGCTTGGGGTTGCGATCATGCAAGCGTTTCATACGCAAAGAAGCGCAACTTTGAGCCTAGGATTACAAGAGGACGGCCACTCGTTGAGTTCCCGGTTAATCCAAGGACGGCGGCACAATCCAAAAAAAGGATGGGCTTAATATGATTGCGATTCACCAAGCAGACCAGTTCGAGTTGCCATTTATGCGAAGCACTCACCCGGTAAAGATCGAGGGCAACGAGCAGAACGCAAGAATCCTAGCTCACTTGCAGGGAGGCCGAACTCTCACGGCTCTGGAAGCCTTGGAATGGTTCAAGTGCTTTCGCTTGGCTAGTCGCATCCACGACCTTAAAAAAGCTGGATACGATGTGCAGAAGCGAATGGTAAAGACGGCAAGTGGCAAGAGCGTTGCGGAATACTATCTACAATCGAGCAACTTTTGACCTCATATTGCCTAAATAAATGAACGATATAAGTTCAAAAGCCGATGAACCAACGCACCTCGACTTATTTAGCGGAATCGGAGGATTTGCTCTTGCCGCTGGATGGGCTTGATTCAAAACCATTGGATTCTGCGACAACGAGCCATATGCACAAGCAGTCCTCAAAAAGCATTGGCCAAATGTGCCAATCCACGGAGACATCAAAACGCTCGATGGCACGGCATATCGAGGAGTCACTCTTCTCACAGGAGGATTTCCCTGCCAGCCGTTCAGTAATGCCGGGAAGCGGAGAGGCAAGGATGATGACCGCTATCTCTGGCCGGAGATGCTACGAATTATACGAGAGGCAAGACCAAGTTGGATCGTTGGTGAGAATGTTGTTGGAATCATCGGCTTGGCACTCGACCAAGTGCTTTCTGATTTGGAAAAAGAAGGTTACGAAGTCGAAGCGATTATTGTTCCAGCTTGCGGTGTCGATGCCAACCACAGGAGGAACCGAGTCTGGATTGTCGGGGGGGGGGATGTGGCCAACTCCAAGAACACCAAGCGGAGGGCCAGACAACTCGGCGAAACGCTTGCGACCATCGGGACATCGGGGAACAACAAATCTCTTGGGTGCTGTTCTGGTCGACCCCAAAAGCCAACAAGGTTCATCCAATGATAACAGACAAGAACAGAGAGAAACTAGCCACCCGGAACAAAGCCAATTTAGAGGAAGTGATTGCGGGGAATTGCAACGGAGCAACTGGACAACTGAACCCAGCGTGGGTCGAGTGGTTAATGGGATACCCTATGGGATGGACAGACTTAAAGGACTCGGAAATGCCATCGTCCCGCAAGTCGCATACCAAATCATCAAAGCAATAACAATGGTATGAACCAGTTTCAAACACATAGCCAGAAAGCCACGACCATTCTTTCAGAGCGTTACCCCGGTAACGAGCTAAAGAAAATGTTTGGAGGTTCTAGGTCACAAGACAGCATCGACATCTTGAGGGATGCGGTTCAAACCCTAATCCTAAACGGCATACCCACTTGCACGATTGCAGAGGCACTAAAGAAAAAGCAGGGAACAATCCAATACCACGCCAGGTGGCTAGAATCACACGGCAAGATCGAGAGATACAACGCAAAAGGCCATTGGCGGCAAGCGGAGGTTATCAATGAAAATAAATAAGATGCGAAAAGAGAAGATTCAAAAAGAGATCGACAAGCTAAAGACTCCGATTGACAGATGTGATGGTAAAAGAACCAAAGGGGACGAATCCGCATCAAGGCGATTCCAGCATTTGTCTGATCGCTTGCATTACCTCACTATGACAAAAGCTATTATTATTTTAGCGATGCTTCTTCTAGGCTCCGTTCACGCCACAAACATTTATGTGGAAGTTCCAAAGCCGCCCAAGAAAACCATCAAGGCCAGAATCACCGCCTATTGGTTGGGAGAGGACTGCTACGGCTACAAAAGCTCAACTGGAAAACGGCTGGTTTCTGGTCGTTCTTGTGCGGTAGACCCCAAAATTATCCCTTATGGGACAACTCTCATTGTGGAGGGAAAACCCTATCTTGCACACGACACCGGGACGGCTGTAATTGAACGCAAAGCATCTGGGAAATCAAGGCTCCCGGTAATCGACCTCTTCTATAAAACGGAGGCACAAGCCAACCGAGAACTTGCAAGGGTAGGCCACACGGCATTAGTTGAGGTTCAATGAAGCACCAAGGCCAAGACCCGGCTGATTCGATCTTGGCGAGTTACACTCCCGATATGGCGGAGGCTATTGATACGCTCGAAGATCGGGTCAAGGAGCGTTTGGCACAAATGAAGGCTATGAATCCAGCCATAGACTTGAACCAGCTTGCAAAGCTCACGGCAGAGGTAGTCGAGCAAACTATCAAGTGCGAGGGTGATTCCCAGATGCTCCGCAATAAGCGTGACGATACCTTGGACGAAGCGTTGCTGGCACTAGCCACAAACCGAAGCCCAGACAGCCTAACAGCCATCGCAAAACGCTACATCAATCCGACTACTGGCAAGCCATACACAAGGGCGGCCATATCCGCACGGCTCTCCGAACTTACCCAGCGAACCGGGCTAGTGCTACGAATCCAGAGGTCGGAAAGAGTCCGGCAAATCTACAAAGAACGAGCTTTGAGGGTGCATAAAAAACGGCGAGAAGAGTGTCCCAAATGGAACAAGGACGCTTGGACAAAGGGTATCAAATCGAGGAAGGCCAAATGAGACAAGGCTCCAAAGTGGTCTGCATTAACGACCAGTTCCCAACGGACATACTGCCTTTTTACACCAATCTACCCATCAAAGACCGCACCTACATCGTGCGGGACTTGGGAATTGGGGTCGCTTTGAACGGAGAACCTGGGGAGGTTGTGGTCTATTTGGAGAGCCTACCCAACCCCTGCTCAACGACCCCACCCTTTCCAGAACGAGGCTTCAACGCCGAACGCTTTAGAGAGCTAGAACCACCCGCTGAAATCGAGGCCGAGGAATTGGCCGAGGCTACGGCATAACCAAGGAGACATCCCAAAATGAGCGAGAAACAGATCGGAATGGAGCTAAAGAAAACGGCGGCCTTGCTGGAAAAAGCCAAGGCACAAGCCGTGCAGACGATGGCAGAAACCATAAGCCTAGCGGCGGACTGCGGCGACATCCTACTTTCAGCCCGGAAAGAGGAGCTAGACATTGATGCCATCCTAGAGATAGCAGAAATAAACGGCGAGATGGGTAGGCGGCTGGAACGAGTAGCCAAGGCACGACCCTCACTACAAGCCCCTGCACCGGGTCAGCTAAAGCAGTTGGCGTTATGGGCTGGCATACTACCAGACCCTATCGAAACCAGCACCCAGAAGCCCGAACAAGCGTGGCATAATTACATCATAAAGGCTCGCCAATGGCTTGCTCGCAAGAGCGTCAGCCAATGGACACCAGCGCAACGCACCCAATTTATCGAGGAGGCACGACCCATAGTGGAGGCTTACCGGGAGGCTGGCGGGGACGAGTGACACAAAAGGGACAGATGACTTACGCAAGATTACACGCCAGAAAAATAAAAACACAAATGCGACTTACACAAGTCGAGTTGTTGTCTATAAGGCACTTACGCCTAAAATGCCACAATGCGTAAGTTCCCCACTATCAACAAGTTAGGAGGCTTCCAAAGCCAAAAACCCCTCCAAACAGGTTCCGAGGCGCATAGTTTTTGTGCGAATTGATTCTAAAACCCTTATGTCAATAGACTTGTATGCGTAAATTAAATAAGAAAGAAAAAACCAAATGAAATATCCTTGCCTATTAACCAAAAAAATTTCTGAAATTTCCCCCGCAAAATATAACCCACGAAAAATTTCTGATGAAGCGATGGGACGGCTCACTAAGAGCCTAGCAGAGTTTGGAAATATCCAGCCGATCACTTGGAACGCTCGCACCGGGAATGTGGTCGGAGGCCATCAGCGTCTAAAAGTTTATCAAGCGATGGGAAAGACCGAGGTGGAGGTTTGGGCGGTCGATCTGGACGAACAAAAAGAGAAGGCGGCAAACATCGCACTTAATAAGCTGGCTGGTGAATTTGATCTACCAGCACTCAAAGACATACTACAAGACATTGATACTGGAGAAATCGACCTAGAAATTACTGGGTTCGGTATGGATGAAATTGCTTTGATGATGGAGGACGCACACCCAGAAGTAACCGAGGACGAAGTGCCAGAAGTTCCAGTCGATGCGATTACCAAGCCGGGTGACTTGTGGATTCTTGGGGAACACAGATTGCTTTGCGGTGATTCTGCGAGCATAAAAGACGCAGAAAAGCTAATGAATGGGGAACTTGCTGATATGGTTCTTACCGACCCGCCCTATGGCGTAAGCTATACTGGCAAAACCAAGGACGCATTAAAAATTGAGAATGATGACCTATCAGAATCAGACCTAATTGAAAAATGCAAGATCTGGTTCGATGTGGCCGAGTCTATGTCTAGGGATGGGGCATACTGGATCGCAACCGTCCCGGCTGGACGGTTGCATAGTGTGTTCTTGAACGATTGGAAAGGCCGAGAAATATTAAGACAAATACTGGTATGGAATAAAGATTCTATGGTTATGGGTCATAGTGAATACCACTACAAACACGAACCCATACTTTTTGGATGGAAACCCGGAGAAAGATTAAAAAACAAAGATAGAACAAAAACAACCGTGTGGGACTTCAAAAGACCAAAGGCATCAAGAGAACACCCGACAATGAAGCCAATCGAGATGTGGTGTTATGCGATGGGCAATCACACGAAGAATGGAGACCTCCTTTACGAACCATTCTGCGGTTCTGGAACAACTATAATCGCCGCCGAGCAATTAGGTCGCAAATGCTACGGAATGGAAATCAGCCCCAACTACTGCGATGTGATTGTGAA
>Ga0209189_1000412_pt1 | contig 35852 bp, 49 predicted proteins | sample C_130820_EF_Meta_FD_187308 | JGI IMG/M metagenome (GOLD analysis project Ga0209189, IMG submission 187308) | Freshwater microbial communities from Lake Croche, Canada to study carbon cycling - C_130820_EF_MetaG (SPAdes) (version 3) | ecosystem: Environmental > Aquatic > Freshwater > Lake...
TGTTTCTCAGTCCTCTCGCAAGCGAGAGTTTTTGCCGCTTGTAAATTTATTTTTGGCAAATCTCAGTAGAAATCACATTGGAGATAAATCTCCAATATTGAAAACTTGTTTTTCAATGTGATTTCACCAATATATATCTTTCTTCTTGTATAATACTTTATAGCCTTCTTCCAATAATCTAGATGCTTCTATGGATACTTTCAGGGAGAGTATCGTGATCCTTCTTTTTCAAACTTTTCATTTCTCAAAGGGTGTAACTCAGTATTATACGCAATTGTAGTAATTTTCATTCCTGTATTTTTTAGATATTCTTTTAGTATACTTTCTGCATTATTAAGGGTATGGTTTTTACAATAGATGTCTTCTAGTGAATGAATAAGGTTACAATACACTTTCATTGATTCATAACTACCATATGCCATCCTATCATTATAGCCACCATAATCTAAGGTGTTTGGTATATATATTGTATTATTCTCAGGCATACTCATTATCAGTTTGTCTTTGGAATCCATATCAGCTCTATAGTATAATACACAGTCAAACTTCATAGAATTCTTTTCTTGATACTTTTCTATTAAATGAAATGCCTTGTTTTCGTGATAGAACATTGAATAGACTCCAGGGGGGTTACTTAGATTAGCCACTGGCCTGCATGAATTTAGCCATGGTGGAAGGACAGTTTGTTCTATATTCGATTGCTCTTCTGGTATATTAAATTCTGCACAAAAAGATTTTATATCTTCTGGTGTGTTCGATTCCTTATTCAAGGAGCAAAATATTACTGGATTATACGTATTTTGTATTTCAAGAAGTTTTGGTAACACATGCTGATATGCCTTTATACGACCTGCGAATAATATAGCAACCTTTAATACACCAGCGCTTGAAGCTTCAAATCCTCCTAGTTGTCCAAATACCCTTCGTATAATTCGCTTAGACCTTTTTTGTTTTCTCCGTGTAATCTTCTTTTTATTCTTGATACGAGGTATCCCCCCTCCTTTCATATTACCATTTGCATTGGCCGCTGGCGTTACTTCATATATAATATCATCTAAAAATATAAGACCTTTCACCTTGTCCTTTAATTCGTTATAATAATCAAAATCACCTTCGCGAATTAAAGCAATTTTGGATTTATCTTTATCTTTAAAAGGTATTATACCACATTGCTTACTTATGTGTCCAAGGTCTATAGTAGTATGCCCAAATGGAGGAACAATTATATGTTTATCACGCATCTTAGCAATATATAAAATGTCTGGATCTACGCATTTCTTTCGTAAAGTATCAAATGCACCCTCCAAATAATGATCGTCGTCATCTGCAAACATAACATACGTAGTTTCAGGTTGTAAAGATGGAAGGTATTTATTTATAGTTGGATGACCGTACATTTCTAATCCGGGTATTTGCTCTATCACATTCACTTTACATTTCATACTTTTCCCATATTCATCTTTATATGTAGATTTCTCTTTTGCGTATTGTCCATCAAAAAGTAATGTTAGCGCATCATTCTCTGTTAGCTGAGATTTCAAACTATTTAACATCTTCATTAAACTTTGCCTTCCCGCTGTTGCTATCACCACATGAAACGTGGGGGTATTCCCACCTTGCATGCGTCTACTTTTACCCCTTTGCACCAGCTTTTTTATACGCCTAGATATTGGCATATTCAAGCCCTCTACCTAATCTATCTATTTTTAAAACGGTAGTCATAAGCGGCATGATACCCCTTTCATCTTTATAAGTTGAAACTATGACACTACTGTGATATATAACGGGTAGATAATGCTGGAATTTCTACAATCACCCTATTATCCGTTCTAATAATTTCCTCATTGCTTTTTTCATTTTCTGTATAATGTGTTGACATACCAATCTTTGCCATCTCTACTGCTCTCGGAGTGGCTCATTTTTGGGTATAAATGTAATATGATTTTCCCAACTTCTTAAAATGATATAGTATATACTTCTTCTCTGAAAATGTAACTTTATTCCCCGCTTTTGCAATGGGATTTGATTTATGCGCGCCAGGTTCAAAATTCATTGTTTCTATCTTATCTTGTCGAAAGCATAATGTTTTACTATACATTACTGATTTCTCACCGGTCTTTATCGCATTTATAACTATATTCGAGAGGTCTTCTTTTTCAGCAGAAGTATTCGTGCTTTCATTGTCATAAATAACTATTTTACAATTCGGAAACAGTTTGCGATATGCATTAATAGTGAAATCTATTACCTTTTCTTCATTAAAACATATTATGTATATTGTTATGAATTGACCTCCTCCCTTTTTATTTTAAAGTTTCTATATGTAAGCTTCTTTTTATTCCTTATACGTGGTATAAGACCTCCTTTCATATTTCCATTTATATTCGCTTCTGCTGTAACTTCATATATAATATCATCTAAAAATAGAACACCTTTCACCTTATGCTTTAAATCGTTATAATAATCAAAATCGCCTGTATATGTTATTTCGCCAAGTTTGGATTTTGCTTTGTCTTTAAAGGGTATTATACCACATTGCTTACTTATTAGTGTACGATCTATGGTTGTATGTCCAATTGGAGGAATAAGTTGACCTTTCACACGCATCTTAGCAATATATAAAATGTCTGGATCTACACATTTCTTTCGTAAAGTATCAAACGCCCCCTCCAAATAATGATCATCATCATCCGCAAACATAACATATGTAGTTACAGGTTGTAAATCTGGAAGATATTTATTTATAGATGCGTGACCATACGCCTTTAATCCGGGTATTTGTTCTATAATATTCACTTTACATTTCATACCTTTCCCATATTCATCTGTATAAGTAGATTTCTCTCTTGCGTATTTTCCATCAAAAATTAATGTTAGCGCATCATTCTCTGCGAGCTGCGGTTTTAAACTATTTAACATCTTCATTAAACTTTTCCTTCCCGCTGTTGCTATCACCACATGAAACGTAGGGGTATTCCCACCTTTCATGCGTCTACTTTTACCCCTTTGCACCGGCTTTTTTATACGCCTACTTTGTGCCATCCCTACTACTTTATCTATTTAAATTATACCTCATTTGCCAGCCTTTTCCAACATATCTTTCAATAACGTTTCTTTCCTATCATGAAAGTCATACCGCTTAAAATAATCCCAGTTACGTATGGAGTTACTCGTAGCTGTCGTGGCATCCCCCCGCGTCATCTTTACATTCCCAAAAAATTCCTTCGATTGTATCGCATAATGATTCAATTGTATGTTTGCCGGGCACTCTGTTGAACGCCCAGTCACATCCGACGCATGCATAAAAAGACCCCCATCTTTCACATCTTTTAATAACATTATCGCCTTTGTGTTTTTATCAAGGGCGTCCTTTCGCCAAACAAACGATTTACGAATACTCTGCGGCTGCTTTTCAAATATATCCGCCTCCGCACCCTCCCCACCTCTAGCTCCAAACATCGTCCACCGCATAGTACACATAGATAAACCCGCATCACTCGCAAAAAATTCTGTAGCGGCCTCCTTTAAGGGGCGACCGTCCGTGCTAAATACAAATTCATCCAGATCAACAATCATTAATATGTCTATGTTCTTCTCTCGCAACCATGGAAGGCCAACAGCATTATACGTCGGTTCTTGCGAATTCATCGCGGGTGCCGGTAAAATCGTAACACCTTCTATATCTTTTACAAGATCAGCTCCGCCATCCGTAGAATTATTATCTAGCAAAAGAATGTAATCTGCCCCCTGCCACTTATAATGATCCACCCATTCGCGTATAGCCATTTTCTCATTCTTAAAGATCGCCATTATAGCAAATGTCTTATCACCTCCTCCTTTCAGCCTTCTCACAGGCACATACTTCTGCTGATCAATCCCTATCTTCTTATGAAATATCTCAGGCGTATAGATACAGGAGTCCGGAATTGGATGAACCATCGCCAAATAAGATCTTTCCATAAAATGGGATGCCTCGTGAAATTTATCTGCGCTAACCTGTTTTAATAGACCCTCGTAAAAAGATTTCGGGCGTCTGTGAATATGCTCCCTAGATATCGCCATTATTCCAAAAAATGTCGCCCTGTTTGTAACAACTCCTGGAAAATTCGCCTTATACCATTCACCAAAAGGCCTCACATCTGCTAGCTTTTGCCCCACAGAATCATTCCCATCCTTGTTCGTGCTATAAGAAGTAGGATACGTAGGCATCGTAAAGTTATACATTGCCTCCGATGTCTCAATATCAAACTCATACGTATTCATAACCGTATCCTTCGTCTCAAATGCCTTATTTATAGTAAAATCAAATATCTCCATCTTGTGTTCATAATCAGCAGATCCGGGGGCAAAGATGGTTAAATCTGCTAGGCTGTCATAATGATGAACAATATGATACAAATATGTATGGTCGCACACACCTACATTCGGTATATTATGCACTTTACACTTGGTCTTTGTGTTCTGAAATACTGGACATTTAATCGGCTTATCCGATTTATTGTAAATATGTACATTGTGGAATCCACGATCCTTATACTTGCTTAACCATCGCATAGACTCCTTGTATCTGGAAATCACCAAATCTATGTTCCGTAAATCCTTGCTACCCCCTACCAGCTTTCGTCGCCTGCTCCTCGCACGAAGGCCCTTTTTTCTAGTAATACGAGCCCATTTAGGCATTTCCTAAACTCTTCTAAATATACGGCCTATTTAGTCGGAGACACTCTTTATCCCACTCGGCTGCTATCCCCCACATAATCCTTTAGATGGTAAGGTGTCTTATAAAAACAATGGTCTCGAGGAACACTATCCTTATCCATCTTGTAGATTCGCGGATTGCTCTTCATTATATATGACTCTGGATCATAATATCCCTGTCCAATCGTATGCTCCTTTGATAGCTTCTTGAAATAATCTCCACGCACCCACCAAAAATTCCCACTAAAATGTGGCCCAATCATCTTATCATGATACAACGCACCAACTACATCATGCGTATCCAACTTCTCCAAACACCGTTTGTAATGACGAATCATATAATACTCTATATAAATTCTCCATAGATACACAGATTCCATGGCCACATTCTTCCCAGATGTGCGCAAAACTCCCTTCGTGTGCATGTATAAGATCTTATCACCATCATTTACGCGACTTGCTATCTTCGTCAGCGTAAAACGCTCAAACGTCTTATCATCTACCCCAACCTCCAATATGTGAAACTTCTTCGGAAGTGTCTCTATGAATTGTTTGACTTCATCTATATACTTATTCTCCCCCGTCAAGAAACAATTTATCGTATCTACTTCATCGCACAAACCACTGAAAATAATACCCTTCACTTGATCCCATACAATACCCATCGTATGTTCATTACAGAATATATGGTAAAATATAAGGATCTTCGGAGAAGAGCTATTATTACGCCGAGAATTTCCACCCCCTCTCTTCAACCTTTTTCGTGAAGGCGCACCCTTCATTCTACTATAACTCCCCTTTTGTATCGGGATATAGATAGATAGAAGCCGGGTGGTTTACCACCTAACTCCGAAACTCTTCCGGAACCATCGTCATCCGGTCATCATGATCCGCCAAAAACCATTTCATTTCAGGAGCTGCCGTATCCTCCATCATCTGTACCCAGACATTCACCTCCCACGTGATCTGCCCCTTCTTCAAGAAATACATCAACGCCTCCATGGCCGACCGGAAGAAGCCTTCCGCCTCCTCCCGCCTCACCACAAAGAATCCTCCGCAAAAAATCCAACATATCCTCGCCGCCAGAATTTCCGGAGACATCCTCGCAAGTGGCCAACATCCTGGAATCGCCACTCCCCGAAAATCCTCCCGCATCCTCAAATTCTTCAAACGCCCCAAACTCCCTTCCACATCTTTGAAGATCTTCACAATCCCCGCATCCAAAAAAGCTATAAACCCCGCATCCACCTCCTTCGCCACTCTCGCCACCAACTCCACCTTTGCATTCATCAACTCCATAAAGAACTCCCCATCCTTTCCCCCATTCCGATACTCCGGCAACTCCAATGGACTCGCAGCCTCACATTCTCTCCATACTTCTGACTCTTGTAGTGTCCAGGGTATCAGGCGCAAATCCGGGTGGATTGATGCCGAACTTACCGAATCCTCCGTTAGCGCCTCGTAATACACAGAATCTATAAAAAGAGTCATTGGTAATTTAGCTCTCAATAAGGTGTGTAACCATTCCAATCGTTTGGATGGTTGGATTGGATCTGTAGCGTTGTATACAAGTGCCGATACATAATGAACATTTGTGCTCATATTTATATAGCTCCTATTCGGTTCTTTAGACCTAAAAACCGACGCACTGATAGAATGCGAGCAAAGATAGTCTTTTTTCTTGTAGTTGCCATCATTACAATTCTGGTGGTCGTCTTTGCTGGGCCACGAGAAGGCTTTGGAACATCTCCTGGAACCATGGTTCAGCTTCAGACATCCCACGTCCCCACCCAAGAAGATTACAACTTTTACACAAAACAATATCCGAAACTGGTGCGTCGCGAAGTAACAGACTTAACTGGCGAGGATCCCGGTGAATTACGACCCTGGATTTTCCCCTGGTATGGGCGCGGAGTTTCTCTGTTTGCCCAGTAGGGTTTTTCCTGGCACCCATAAAATTTAAAGCGAGAGACTGCAGTAGTTACTTTACAACATGTCTTTTAAAGCTCTGTCACTCTTCTCTGGCTGCGGGGGTGACACTCTTGGTATGGAACGTGCTGGAGGACAAGTAGTAGCTTTTAGTGAAATAAACAAGGCCGCTATAGAGTCACATCTAGCGAATTTCCCCGACTCCTTGTTACTCACAGACCCTACAACGAATGCCTCGGATGTCACCAAAATTCCAGATGAAGTATTCGCAGAGTATCGTGGAACCGTCGATGTAATCTTCGCCGGATTTCCATGCCAGGGAGTTAGCAACGCAGGTAAGAAAAAGGCAACAGATCCCAGAAATCAAATGTTCCGCCAATTCGTTCGTGCGGCAAAAGCCATTCAACCCCGTTATATAATTGGAGAAAATGTAACAGGGCTTCTTACAATGAAGTCCGGTACGACGGATTCAGATCCCCTGCTCTTTGATGTAATTCGCGAAGAGTTTCGAAAAATCGGCTATGAACTTACACATAAAATACTGGAGGGGGCACAATTCGGTGTTCCACAAAAACGCAAACGAGTTCTTATCGTAGGCTGGCGCTCAGAGGAACAGTTTGCCTCTACCGATTTCTGGTCAAAAGTGGATCTATGGGGTTCTCAACAGGTCATGCCTACCATGTCCTCCTTTGTAAAACCATCCTTAGTTGATGCGCATCCCCTTACAGGCGATGAAATTCCAGAAGGGTTTCACGATTATGCCTTGAACGCTGTAGGAGACGTAAGCGGGACCCCACACTCCTATGTCGTCTTGAAGGCGGGGAAAAAACTTCTCAGCTGTTCGAAACGCATCAGCCCAATCCACTCTGAGATAGTAGATCTCATGAAGCCTTCCAAAACAATTATCTGTACCTATGATCATCAGCCACGACTTCTCGTAGGATTGAAACGAAATACAGATTGTTGGGTCCGAACATTCACACCCGATGAACTCAAGCAAATTCAAGGCTTTCCTGCCAACTTTATCCTACGCGGAAATAAAAAAGAACAGGTTGTTCAAGCAGGCAATGCCGTTCCTCCCGCCCTGGTAGAAGCTGTCGCACGCGCCCTATTCCAAGCTAGCTAAATGTCTGAATTCACATGTATATTTTCTATTACTTTAGTATTCCTCTGTTTTGGAGCAGGACCGAATCGCAAATCAAAGCGGAGATTACTGAACCCAGCACCCTTTCCCCAACGGAGATATGCGTGAAAGATGAAGTCGTCGGCACATTTGAACTCGACCTTAATATCGGCGTGCTTCAATACAGTTACCTCAGTAATATCTTTAAGAGTAAATTTTGGATACCATCGAATATGGAACTCACCTTCTAGGTTCCCACGAATCTCTAGCCAATAATCCTTTTTTTCAAGAGCCTCATTCGCTATTGCCAACGCCTCATTCTTCATCAGAATCTGCTCTTCGGCAGTAATATCGAAAGCCTCATTCACAGGCAGACGCTCTTTGAGGAGACTGGCCTTATCGCCACGTTTTTCCTTGACATTTCTCTTTAGTTCTATACCAAATGGAGTATTAGGATCAAGGGAATTACAGTCCTTGGCGTACCATTCGTCAAAGCTTGGTATGGAGGCCTTTATATCAAACATCTTTGATAGACGCTCGCTGACAATCCACATATCGTACCACACTTGTGCGTACTTCTTTGGACTCGTATATTTACCACAAGGTCCATTGTGGAATTGGACGCCAGACTTACAGACTGTGGTTGCCTCAGGAATAGGAGTATATTTTTTGCTACCCTTGTGCTCCACACTAGACCAAACGTCATCTACCCGTATTTGAAAGTCATAATGCGTTTGAAGATTATGCCCATCACGACCTTTTGCTTCGGTTATTCTTTTACCAAATTTCTCAAAGAATTTCGTTTTCATGATAATACCTTTGCTACACGTAGGATCATTTAAGCTCTTCACGATACTAGCAATATTCTCAGCTTCTGCCTTTCCTGTTCCACCTGGCATTGTTTTATAGGTGCTAAAAAATCACTGGACATTCCTTCAATTTTACAATACACTCTCTGTCATCTCAAATGTCAAGTCCACACGGCCCTTACGAATATAGGATGGATCCAGCGAATGTATATACTCTGGCGCGCGATTGCTCGTCAGAATTAAGATAATATTCGGATACATACCCCTCTGAATGGAATCCAATAAATGATTCCACGATGGTTTGTCTGAAACAGCAATGGGAATGTTCTTGTGTGGTGGAATCCCTACATGAATCTTCTCTAGAACCATATCAAACTCATCAAAGACTATCACGAGCGGCTTTTGCGGCGTGGGCTCCACCTCCGATATAATAGTGGCAAGACTATCTCCTGGTTGCCAAAGCTTCAGCGTATTACAGAAGTAGGACGTAAATTCATTCGCCACTAAAATCCCAATCATCGACTTACCCGTTCCAGGACCCCCATAGATGTGTGCGACCGTGTGCCGCCGCTTCGTGTAATCTTCAATAATAGATCTCACAACATATCCTTGCATGCCACGTGGAACTTCTTTCGCCTCCCGCTGCCGCTTCCTAAACCACACAGATGTATACGAACCCGTGCGTTCAACCACGCTAATACGCAAATTATCTACAGAGGGCACAGGCTTCCAGCCCTGCTCAAATAACGATTTCTCTTCGTCATCTTTCGGATCCGTAAGAGCTCTATAAGATTCTGCAGTCGCAATCATAGTTACCGTGTTCAATCCGTCCGTATTTGTCAAGTATAACATGTACCAATACCCTAGCGAATATCCATACCCCTTTCCTCCATCCGTCGTATGAGAACATCTCTTTATACGATTCTGAATACGCATACAATCCTCCTGCTGTTTAATATAATATAGACGGATTCCAAAGAACTGTGTTATCAGAAATATAGCTGTCCATGGAATATAAGTAAAGAATGTATTCAACGCTAAAAGGGATGCCAATAAACTTGTAGACATTCTCTTGTAGAAAACAAGGGGGTGTTGCGGTGTCAATTTTGTATAGTTAGCGCTAACGCCACTTGATATCTAACTTAAACTGGAGCTTTCCCCTATTCGGATATAAAGTGAGCAATTGCTGAGCCGGCTCCATAAGTTCTTTAGGAATGAACCTGTCCACCACCTCTCCAAGAGTGGTATCTACTACTTCTAAACACCTGCCCGTGGTCTTATCATAGTAAACAAAGCGAAAGATAATCTTTCTCTCTTCCTCTGTCAAACTCAAATACTTTAACGGATCAATCCATGACTGAAGACATTTGAATTGCGTCCGCTTCACCTCTATTTTTGCACCAGAAGGATCCTCAAAGTCATATAATGGGCGACTCACGCGCGTAAGCTCAGGAAACAGCTTCAGAATCTCCTTTTCCTTCCCACCCATTCCGCGCAAGTCCACTATAGGATATGGAGTTGTTTCTGACATTATGTAAGGAAGCAAGTTGGCCTTCCCAGCTTCAATTTTTCAAAAAACACTTTAAAGCCGACACACATCTATGGAATAGATGCGCATACAACCCTTTCGTGTGCTAAGGGGAATACCTATCAGGCCCGCTCAAACAGCTCTCCTACAAACAGATGGATCTTACGGGGCCAAATATCAACCGCTTTCTAGAACAGCCTCTCTATTGATCAATCACAAGGGCGAGCAGTTTACCTATTCTCAAGTATATTACAATCACACAGACTCTACAGAATCTGAATGGTGCTCCGTTCTAGATGGCATACAATTCGCCATAGAGAAAGGAGAATGGGCAATCGAACTGGAAAATGATAATACAGAGGTTATACGCTGTATTAGTTTAGATAGTATCCCTAAAAGACCACATATAGCCGAGTATCACGAGGCCATATACAATCATATCAACACACTAGAATACTTTAGCATTCGCTGGATCCCAAGGAGGTTCAACGCCTCGGATAGAATTTTTCGTCTCCCTCGATGAAGATATCGTAAGATCCAAATCCCCCGTATGATTAATAATTTTTACCAAATTCTCATCTACAAACATAAGCTGTCGAATAATACTACTTGGGATAGGCGCATCATATAACTTGATGCTCTTCACGTAGGTGTTTTCTGCCTTCACCTTTCCCACGGCCACTCGCTCTGCCAATCCATCCCCTATACTCAAGACATTCCTTTGACGTGTTTCATCCGTTCCATAGGTTTCAAGTATTTCTCGCCCAAATGCCATCTTCTTCCACATAACAGGTATATCTGTCAAGAATTCATATGTGCTACGCGCAGAACATATGGGTATCGTTTCTAACGTCGGTGCCATACTGGGCATGTATCTCTTAATACAATCACTCACCCAACCTGTTTGCGAATTCGTAACAATGACGATGCGCCCAAAAGTCTTAATCCGCGCTAAGAACATAATTAAAGCAGAAGATATTCCTTCCAAAAGTTGAACATACTTCTTGTCTTCCGAGCTAGATGTTGTTTGACTCATACCTTGTGCTAACATCCACGTAGTAGGAAATAACGTATCATCCCAGTCTATGAATATCAGCGTCTTATCTATGGGCCTCGTATTTGGATTCTCCGCCGCCCATACCTTGCCAAAGTTCTTGGAGTCCAGAAAAACTAAACTAGCGCTCGTGCCCATGTTGAACATGCCCCTATACTAGGATATGTATCAATTTTAATTATTATGTATATCGAAAATCCGCTTCTTCTTTGCTCTCGGGATTGTATTCTTTTCTCTCGGGATTGTTCGGTTTAGCAACTTGCCGCTCCCATAGCCACAGGCCTCTGAAATCCGCATTCAAATACATCTCAATCTTCAAAAGAGTTTCTACCATGCTTTTCGTCTCGGCGTTATCCGTCTGCTTCGCATGATGTACTATAATTTTTTGCTTCAGTTCATCGAATAGTTCTCGCAACTCAAAGACGTTTAACTCCACTGCCATCTAGAGAGGCTAGAGAATTATCTTAATCTATAAGATACGCGAAAAAAAGCATCTCGCGCATCCAAAGAGGAATATACTCGGGCATCCTACCATCTCTTGTGAAAATATGGGAGTCTCAAAGCTCCTGTCCAGCGTCAAGATAATGATATTTCTGTCATTTCCATCCTTCCCTATATGTGGAACTATTTTCGGCCCCCACGCTCACACAGCTCTCGGACTATCTCCAGGTGGCCATTCTCACTCGCAATCATCAGGGCAGTGTAGCCATTATCCGTCCTAACAGCATTCACGTTGGCCCCACGCTCACACAGCTCTCGGACTATCTCCAGATGGCCATTCTCACTCGCATGCATCAGGGCAGTGCCACCCGTAATATTCGTCATAGTAGCATTCACATTGGCCCCTTTTCTACAGAGCTCTCGGACTACCTCCAGGTGGCCATTCCCACTCACCATCATCAGGGCTGTGAAACCAGTATCCGTCCTTGCTACATTCACGTCGGCCCCTTTTCTACACAGCTCTCGGACTATCTCCAGGTTGCCTTTTCGACACGCTATTAGGAGGGCAGTGGTACCATTAATCATAATAGCAGCATTCACATTGGCCCCTTTTCTACAGAGCTCTCGGACTACCTCCAGGTGGCCATACTGAGTCGCTATCATCAATGCAGTGTAACCATCATCCATCGTAGCATTCACATTGGCCCCTTTTCTACAGAGCTCTTGAACTACCTCCAGATGGCCTTTACAACTCGCCCAGATCAGGGCAGTGGTACCATTCACATTGGCCCCTTTTCTACACAGCTCTTTAACTATCTCGAGGTGGCCTTCCTGACTCGCCAACATCAATGCAGTGCAATCATTATTATCTGTTATATTTACCTTTGCCCCTCTATCGAGGATAAACAGAAGGCGTTCCACATTTCCTTTCTTCGCGGCATATTGGAGGCGCGTTCTTCCATACCGTCCAGGAACATCCTTATACGCATCCCAGATCTGTTCGTCGTTCCAAAATGTCCGATTTAACTGTACCATGTTATCTATCTCCTTGTGATACCCATTCTGTGCTAAACACGTAGTAATCTGAAGAAGTGTTTCTTCATCTACAGGGTGTAACATTGCAATGGGGGGGTTAGTTTCCCAGAAGCAGTAAAAAAACTTCAATTTTAGCCAGTGAAAAAAGCCTCTTCGGCTCTTTCTTGGCTATGCCGGCTATGCTGGCGAGCCTCTCCCTTTTATTTTGCCCCCTTTTCATGCAGCTCTCGAACTATCTCCAGGTAGCCATACCGGCTTGCCACCATCAGGGGAGTCATACCATCATTCTTCCTTGCTACATTCACGTCGGCCCCTTTTCTACACAGCTCTCGGACTACCTCCAGATGGCCCCCCTGAGTTGCACACATCAGGGCAGTGGAACCATTATCCCTTTTAGAAGTATTCACATTGGCCCCTTTTCTACAAAGCTCTTTAACTATCTCCAGATGGCCATTCGCACTCGCAGACATGAGGGCAGAAATACCAATATCCTTTGTTTCTGCATTCACAAGGGCCCCTATTATACACAGCTCCCGAACTATCTCCAGGTGACCATTCGCACTCGCATACATCAGGGCAGAAAGACCAACATCCGTCGTTGCTGCATTCACATTGGCCCCTTTACTACAGAGCTCTTTAACTACCTTCAGATGGCCCTTCCCACACGCCAACATCAGGGCAGTGGTACCATTAATCATAGTAGCATCATTCACATTGGCCCCTTTTCTACAGAGCTCTTTAACTATCTCTAGGTAGCCTTCCTGGCTCGCCATCATCAGGGCAGTGTTGCCATTATCCGTAATTGCTTTGTTCACGTCGGCCCCTTTTCTACACAGCTCTTTAACTACCTCCAAGCGGCCCTTCCCACTCGCCAACATCAGAGCAGTCATACCATCATCCGTCGCAGCAGTATTCACATTGGCCCATTTCCCACACAGAAGACTGACTACTTCCAGGTGGCCTTTCCAACTCGCCAACATTAGGGCAGTGGAACCGTTATCCCTCGTTGCTACATTCACGTCGGCCCCTTTTCTACACAGCTCATCGACTATCTCCAGGTGGCCATTCACACTCGCAGCAATGAGGGCAGTCACACCATTATCCGCCTTTGCTGCATTCACATGGGCCCCTTTTCTACACAGCTCTCGGACTATCTCCAGGTGGCCATTCTGACTCGCAAATATCAGGGCAGTGGAACCACCATCCGTCGGAACAGCATTTACATTGGCCCCCCTTCTACACAGCTCTTTAACTATCTCCAGCCGGCCATTCGAACTCGCAACCATCAGGGCTGTGAAACCACGTATATCTGATACATTTATCTTTGCCCCTCTATCGAGGAGAAACTGAAAGCGTTCCACATTTCCATTCTTTGCTGCGTATTGGAGGCGCGTTCTTCCATACCGTCCAGGAACATCTTTATACGCATCCCAGATCGGTTCGTCGTTCCAAAATGCCCCATTTAACTGTACCATGTTATCTATCTCCTTGTAATACCCATTCTGTGCTAAACACGTAGTAATCTGAAGAAGTGTATGTTCATCTACAGGCTGTAACATTGCAATGGGGGGTTAGTTTCTCAGAAGCTGTAAAAAGCTTCAATTTTAGGCAGTGAAAAAAAGCCCCTTGGGCTCTTTCTTATCCAGGGCGCTACGTAGTGCCTTCACACTGCCAGCTGTGCTGGCGAGCCTCGGCAAACCTGCCTTGGCACTGCCAGCTATGCCGGCGAGCCTCGGCAAACCTGCCTTGGCACTGCCAGCTGTGCTGGCGAGCCTCTCCCTGGTCTTTTTGTCTTTTCTTTTATAGGTCCTCCAATTCAATATCACCGCCTCCGCCGCCGCTGCGCTTCCTGTCACTTCGGACCTTTTTCTCTTCCTCCTCTTCCTCCTCTTCCTCGGATCCTTCAAAGATGTCCGCCAGAGTGTCTGCCATAGTCATGTCTACCATAGAGCCCGCCGTCGTGGCTGAAATCAATACCTGCTTTGACATCTTGCCCTTGTCCACCAGCTCTATGGCAAGATCACGCTCTTGGATAACACCCATGATCTCGTAGGGGCATGCGAGAACCTTAGAGGCGACCTCTGGAATACCTTCCACAACCACAATCTGGCCTACATGGATGTTTATGGCATTCTTGCTTATAAGGCCTCTGGGGGTCCCCAGAATCTCCTTCCCATCTGCTCGCCGAAGAGTGAAATAGCCATTTCCTTTGGCAGCTTGGACACTCAAGAAAGAGAGCGTCTTATCTCCCTCTGCCGCTCTCTGGATATACAGAGCGCTCTGGCGCAGGGCAGAGGTAGCCTTCTTGCTCTTCTTCGTTATTAGCTTGTTGTTACGTGGCATCTTATACGTATATATGCTATAAAGGGGTAAGAGCTCTGGGGGTAGAATCCCCCGTTCAATTTTATCCTGAAATTGACAAACCCTCTGGAAAAGAGCCGCCAGAGCGCTCTGGAGCCTCTGAATTATATTCCCCCATTCAATTTCGGAAAAAAATTGAACGGCGGGGCGGAGTATGTAGTTTTCACCCCCATAAACTCTAAACTCTTAAAGCCTTATAACGACTAAATGTCTGCTAACGAGAGTATTATTGCCCAGCTGTCTGTTCTGGAGAATGCCTGTGCCGAGATTCGCAAGACTCTGGGTCTGGCAGAGCTCGTCATAGCCCCCTCTGGCAAGGCTGCCAAGAAGGCCAAGAAGACCAAGTCAGAGCCCTCTGACGAGACCAAGGAGAAGAAGCCCTCTGCCTGGGATCTTCTCGTCAGCCAGACTCTGGATGAGATGAAGGCAAATGGATGGACCGAATGGACAGACGCAGATGGTAAAGTCTGGCCCGCCTCTCGCCTAGAGGCCGGTGTTCACGTCTTCAACGGCGGAGAACACGACGGGAAGCCCGTATCTCGTGCTCTGGGTGGCATGAAGCGCGCCTCTTTCTTGAAGGCGCAGGCAGACCCTGCCGCCGCAGAGAAGGCCAAGGCCTACCGTGTAAAGCTCGCAGAGAAGAAGTCTGGCTCTGGCTCTTCCACCGGCTCTGCAGAGAAGGCCGACCCCGTGGCAGACGAGCCTGGCGCCGGCAAGCGCAAGCCCCAGAGCGAGGAAACCAAGGCGAAAGCCAAAGCCACTCGCGAGGCGAACAAGGCCAAGAAGACTCAGGCAGAGCCAGAGGAAGTCCCTGCCGACAGCTTCGATGAGCCAGAGCCCGCCAAAGCCCCAGAGCCCGTCAAAAAGGCCAAGATCGTCCCCAAGGCCAAGAAGGTGGTAGATCTCCTTCTGGATGAGTGGGAGCACGAGGGCATCGTCTACTACAAGAACGAGCGCGGCGACGTCATTTCCATGGATAACGAGTGGGTTGGCCACTGGAATGGAAAGGAGATTGAGGAGGCAGAGGAGCCCGCCGACTTTGAGAGCCTCACCACCCGCGACTAGAGACCAAAAAATAAGATAAAAAACAAAGAAAAGAAAGAAAAAACCCAGGGAGAGGCTCTACGTAGCGCCCTGGTCTTTTTTCATGTTCGTTAGACCCCCGTGGTCATTTCAAACCGGCACATTACGTGAACGCAATCCACTCTTCTTCGATATTGTACATACGAAAACGCATGCTGGTAGAGTAAAGGCTCTTCAGAGCTATCAGAATTTTGATTACAGAGTTCTGCGAGTAGACGCATAACATCACGCGGGGTTTATCCATATCTCTGAGGTAGAGATAATCTACATTAAAGGGTTTTAAGCAACGCTTTACATCATTGTCATCCCAGTCAATAAAATCGTCGAACTCAACTTCGTAGTTTGTGTACCAACCCATATTAGCTTTGTTATGGATATGATCTTATGAATATCTTTCAATTTTATGTATTTACAATGCTGGTTTAAAATTGGACCCCCTAATACACTTATACATATACAAGATGGACCCTCTGACAGATGTGCTCAAGACTATACAGCTAGCCCAAGAAGTAGCACATCGCCCCTTGCAGGTTAAAATTCTCCAAGGCTGTATTGAGACCCTACAGGCCTACATTGCCACTCCACAGCCCTCCGAGAACCCCTTTCCCTCTGAAGTAAAGCTACCAGCCTCAGAGGATCATAGCCCCATCCTACCCGATATAGAGACCAGTTCTACCCATAAGAACAGCAATCGCTACGTCCAGTTCGTATCTACCATTTCCCCCTATCTTCGCCGGCTAAATCCAGGCCGCCCCCAGAAACACATCATCACCGAAGCCGCCAAGCTCTGGAAACTCTATAAGAATCATTCAGACCATGACGAAATTATCGCAAAGGCACAAGCACATGCCGCTCGTGAAGTTACCAATACCCAGCAGCACCCCCTACTGTCTATTAGCATACCCCTTGATGTACCAGATCCTCTGGGTTCGCATCCGCAATATGATCTAACTCCCTAACAAGCATGGAAAGGCAATGCCGCTTCTGCCTCGATACCCTTGTGAAAGAATATGATAGCTTTATAAGTCCCTGCGCCTGTTCTGGGACATCCCAATACATACACGAAAGCTGCCTACGAAAGTGGTTTAACATAGATCCAGAAGAAAATTCGGAGATATGCCCCGTCTGTAATGAAGAGTATGCCGCAGACGTTGAAACTATTCTAGAAAGAATACCTGAGAATAGCACGTGGAGTATATTCTTTCTGGAACATATTGTCGTTATTGGATTAGCCGGTAATTACGGGTCCTTCTTCGTATATCATGACGACACCCTTAGCATTCCTTGGGATCAGATGAAATATACTTCGGCTGTGATACAAACCCTATTTTTCCTATCCTTCCTATACAACTTTCGCGTGAACAATCTACCGAGATATAGGTCCAGAATCCGTGACACATTTGCCCCTTTCTGCCTACTCTCCTATACATACATTCTCTATAGGGTTCTATTTCTGAATGAGGTCATCCAGTGCTTTATTATTACACTACCCATGAACTTTATCTGGTTAGAGCATCTCCGCCTCCTCAAATTACTCAATGAAGCTACGTGAAAAAATTGCCCCCCCACAATCCTTATCCCCGTGATCGCTTATTCACCCTGTCCAGAAAGTTATTCACATCCACATTACAATTCATATTCTTCAAACTATCCAATGAAATCCATTTGGCTTCTTCAATCTCTGCCAGATCTTCTACGCACAAGGGTAGCTCCACATTTACCTCAAAGAAGAAGTATTCGCCCACGGACAGACGATGATATGCCACAGGTTTGATACCCTTCAAATCAACACCGGTCTCTTCTATCGTCTCGCGCAAAGCACATTCAAGATATGTCTCGGAACCTTCTTTGTGCCCCTTTGGAAAGGACCACTTTCCGGTCTTTGCCCCCTTTACTAAAAGCAGTTTGTTATAGGGTGTTATACATATAGCCCCATAGACTTTATGATTCAGAGGCTTGTAGCAGCTGAAACATTTTGGAAAACTAGGTTGCGTGTTCATCGTGTAAAACATGGTGAGGGGGCAAGCACATACTCAATTTTATAAACCGGTAGGCTAAAGCGGCCATATATGAATAGTCAGAGAATGTGGGTGGCTCCGCACTTAACTTCTGGCCTAGGTAACCGATTATTCCAATACGCAGCAGCAGCTGGGGCCGCGGAGCGCTGGAAACGTGAGTTGGTATTCTATATGCCGGCCTGTGATACATCCCCACACGGTCCCATGTCCTCCATCCTTCGCATGTTTCCTGGGGTGAGGATTGTTGAAGAGCCGGTCGCAGAGCTTCAAGAATACCCAGAACCGGGTCGCAGGTTTTATGAATACATCCCCCTTGGACCTGTCCCTTATCTAAACGCCCTCGTAAAAGGATTTCGTCAAAGTCCCTTTTACTTTCCTTCCCAAATACGACCCGATTGGGATTCCGCCCTGGGTCCCGAAACAAGAAGAAGGATAGAGAAGCTCGCTTCATTACATACCATGAATGGTCGCACGGCAACGTATGCGATTCATGTTAGGCTAGGCGACTATAAACACTTGAAACATCATCAAGTAGACCTATCTAAATATTATTCCATGGCCCTGGAACGTATACCCAGGAATTCCAGGCTACACGTCTTCAGCGATGAACCCGATATATGTCGTGACCTTTTCAGAGGCGCTGCTATCCAAAAGGGATTCCAACTTACGTTGGCCGTAACTCATTCGGATGTTGAATCCCTCTATGAAATGTCTCTCTGCCTCGGTGGAACTATCTGCGCGAACTCTACGTTTAGCTGGTGGGGCGCATGGTTTGCACATGAAAATGGCGCGGCATGGGCGACATTCCCAGATTCTATGGGTGCGGGCCAACCAGAACCAGTGGACTTTTATCCAGAATGGGCGACCATCTTAAAGACCTAAAAAATTGAATAGCGTTTCGGCCCTGTTGGTTTTTTACACCATGTCGCAAGATACCTGCAACTTTGAAACAGACGAGGCAGCTGTCGTCTGCTGCTGTAAGAAATGTGTCCCTCTGCTCCCTCTTTGGCCCGGATTCTCCTACATGCCTCACCAACATGCCGGTATACTCTGGATGATGAAGCGGGAGAAGAGGCTCGGCGTGAAAGGCGGCATTCTCTGTGATGAGATGGGTCTCGGTAAAACGATCCAAATGATTTCTCTCATGGCATTCGGCGGAGGTAAGAAGAATCTTCTCATCGCCCCTGTCGCCGTTCTCGAGCAGTGGAAGAAAGTCGCAAAAAAGTCCGGTATTACTGTGATGGCCCCCTCTCCTGGTCTGTGGGGCACGTGGAAGCTAGACGGACCCGCGACGGAGGGCCCTTGCCTCTACTGCATAGGATATGAAGCAGCTCTGAACAATCAATACCTCCTGCGACAGAAGTGGGATCGCCTCATCTACGATGAAGCCCACCGTATCGCCAACGGGAATTCCGGCACACAACTGGCGCTGACGCTAGAAGCCACAAACAAGTGGCTCCTTACTGGCACCCCTATCGTGAATCGCCTAGGAGACCTCACTACCCTCTTCAAAATCCTCGGAGTCGAGAAGATTCCTACAAAGCTTAAAGACATGGGCCCCATGATCCAGAAATTCATCATGGTGCGCACGATGGAACAGTTGCGCGCCTCTATCGCAGATGCGCCTTTGAAGCCCATTCACATCACGAAGCAGCTGGAGTTTCTCACAGAAGAAGAAGAAAAATTCTATAAAAATAAAACGGAGATTATCGCCAAGCGTCTTGAACACTTGGGTGGGAGGGGGGGCGCACTTCAGCGTCTCAAGCTCATCATGCGCCTGCGCCAAGTAAGTCTTCATCCCCAGATTTACAATGAAGCCCGTAAAAGACAACTGGGGGCCTTATGGGATATGCCCGATTGGAAGGGGATCAGCACCAAGTTTGAAGCCATCCGTAAGACAGTGATGGAGGGCGCTTCTCATAAGTGGATCATCTTCTGCCATTTCAAGGACGAGATGAATATGCTGGAGGAAATGCTTCGCGGGGAAAATAACGTGGAACTTGTGCAACAATATCACGGCGGCCTCACATCGAAGCAAAAAGAAGAGGTTATAGAGCGTAGTCATATGCCTCTGATGGAGGGGAAACAGGAGATACTTTTGGTGCAGCTTCAGTCGGGTGGAACCGGACTGAATCTACAACACTTTGACAGAATCATCTTCGGTGGTCCCTGGTGGACGAAAGCCCTCATGGATCAGGCCGTGGGGCGCGCTGTCCGGATTGGCCAGAAAAAGCAGGTCGTCGTCTATCACCTCCATCTCAAGGCCGAAGATGACGAAAACATGAGCATTGACCGCTTTATGTTTGACAAGGCGGAGAGTAAAGGGGCTCTATGCAAAGAAGTTCTAGATATCGCCATGAAGCCCGCAGATCTTACCACGTAAATATAGATGGATTCTACAACAGGAGCTAGCAGATATTTACCTATAGCGCTAATATCTCTTTTTTTCGCCGCCTTTGTCGCATTTGTGGCAGTATACGCCTTCAGAAATTGTAGAAATATGAAGGAGGCCTTTGGCGTGATGGATAAACTCATCGCGAATGTACACAAGGCTGAGATGCAAAAGGCTGTCAAAAAAGAAGGATTCGGCGGCCCAGCTGTAGGAGCAGGCATGCCAAACTGTATGAACACATCCAAGGACGCCGCGGCCCTCTATGAACTATTAAACAAACATACCTCTACGACTGAAGAAGGGCCCGACGATCTACGTGAAATGCAGGTCATTCTAAGTAAAATAGCATGCTTCAAGCGAGATCTGTTGAGCACAGCCAGTGTCGTAGAAGCCACGCGCTATCAACCCTTTTCCACCTCCCATGATTTAGAGCCGGTGGCAGAAACAACTGCCCGGTGCTTTGCAAAGACTATCCCCCAACGCGATCTGTCTCTCGGCCTAGACAAGTGGGGAACTCGTGGGACATTCCTCTTGAAACGCCTATGCACGTCCGAAAGGCTCACCGAGCTTGAAGAACACGAGGCCCTCCAGCTTTTTGGAGACGCCATGGCCGATATCACCGAGATTGCCCTCGGCAAGTGCTGTAATTCAGATGTGGGTGTCATCGCAGGTCAGCCCCAACCTCGCATGGTAGGCGGCTACGAAACACCCAACGTGGGAAATCTCAAAGAGTACAAGGGCTACTATTAAACCGGAGGTACGATCCCTTCCGTACCTAAAATTGATTCTGCTCTGTAGAGGATACTACTTCTATGGAACAGGATACTGGTAAATTTCGCAAAAACACCAAAGACCAATACTATACGAAAGGGCCCGTTGCAAAAAAGTGCGTCGATCTTATTCACACCCTGTGTCCTGCCACAAGCTCCTATCAGTGGATAGAACCTTCCGCAGGGAATGGCGCCTTCTTACAATGTATTCCCGCAGGCACGGACAAGATTGGCATAGACTTGGATCCGAAATCGGACGGAATTCAAAGGGGCGACTTTCTCACTTGGACACCCATCACGGAGAAGAAACGGATCTTCTTCGGCAATCCCCCATTCGGCCGACAATCATCCACCGCGAAAGCATTCATAAAACACGCCGCACAGTATGCCGACATCATCGCCTTTATTCTTCCGCGCTCCTTTGTAAAGCCCAGCATGTCTCGTGCTTTCCCTCTAGAATTCCATTGCCTTCATAGCGAAGAGCTAGAACAAAACGCGTTTGAGGTGAATGGCGAGGCCTACGATGTGCCATGTGTCTTCCAGATTTGGGAAAAACGCGACACGGCGAGAGAGGTCCAACAATCCGTAAAAGAACGCGGGTTCTCCTATGTAAAACACGGCGAACCCTTTGATATCGCCTTCAAACGCGTGGGAGGTCTCGCTGGAAAGTGCGTCGTGCGAGATACGGCAGGCGTCTACAATCCCCAATATCACTACTTTCTCAAACTGGATCCTAACCACCTAGCTCGCCTACAGAGCATCGTGGAACATATCAACCAGCATGTCTTTCCAAGCAATACCGTGGGCCCGAGAAGTCTTTCCAAGGGGGAGGTGAATGAAGTGATAAATGAAATTCTGGAAGTATAGCTCCTGGTAAAATTGATCCTAATCTCACCCTATCCCAGAATCATACAAGATGAGTTGCCTTCTCAAATATTTTATAAGGAGCCCCTTCACTATGGTCCTAGAAGGAGTTGCCGATCCTGAAATGACCGAGACAGACTTTATAGACTTGTGCTGTAGCATTGGAGATTCAATGGATTTCGGCATTTGCTATCCAAAGACGATCCAAGAAACTAGGGAGTTTCACAAGCCAGATAAGGACTCCTATACAAATACCTTTACATTCCGAGTTGAGTTTCCAACGAAATGGGGCACGCTGTATGGGAATAAAAAGTTTGTAGCAGAAAAAATGGCGTATCTTCTTGAAGTGCTTCTGGCAGATTTCCTTCCCATTGGACTTGAAGATACAATCGATACTACGAAGGAAAAGACGTTCGGAATACTAAAAGTGCTGGTGTAAGGTCTTAGTAAAATTGCCCCCATTTTTTACGGTATTTGTGTATTATTATCAAATGTCCCGTATGCCCATCCTATTCAACAAAACCACCACAAAAATCATTGAACATTTCACCTTTGGTAATCTTCCTAGAGATGAGCTGATAGAGATGTATAAAGATGGAAGAGTATTCTCCTTTCCATCCGAGCGCCTAGTTTCACACGACTATGGCCTCCAGCGTATACCTGGATGTGAAGACCATGATTTCGTAGATCCGACAAACTCGGAAATAAAATACGACGCAAAGACATTTACAAAAAGTGGCTGTGGCTTCATGCCCTCCAGCATGAAAGGAACGGGTCGCACATTTGACAAGACCCTATTTGAAGAGAAAAGCAAGGGGTTGAACTTTATAATTATTAGCAACGTCCACTTTCCAGTAATCAAGATCCGCTTCGTAGAAGGCCTCCAATTATTAGAACGATACCCCAAAGGACAAATACCCTTCAAAGACCATGATGCCTTCTTCCAAGATACTCCTGATAAAATTGAACCCGCCGATACTCTAGCCCTACAATAACCATGCAAGTCTATATCAGCTGCAAACCAGAGGCATTTGACGGAAACATACAAATATCCGTGACAATTCCAAAAAGAAGGTGTAATATAAAGAAGAAACAGATGCCCGTCGCCAAGATCCCCATAACAATCGCCGAACAAGTGGATGATGCCATACGAGAATGGTATGCCGCACTCGGCCAGCCAGTACCTCCCGATGAAATCGGTATAGGAGAAAGAATGGCAGCGATTGATCTCGCAGAAGAAAAGCGCATAGAAGAAGCCCGCGCAAAGGCCGAAGAAGAAGTTCCCTCCGCAATCCCATCCTACGGAACACCCGAATTCTGGGCCTATCACCGAGCCAAAAAAGCCGCCGAAAATAAGCGTAGAGCTGCCGAAGGCCTGCCCTCCGTCGATGAAGAAAAGGCGCAAATCGCCGCCGCAAAAGCCGCCAAGAAGGCCGCAAAAGAGGCGAAAAAGGCCGCAACAAAGTCCTGAAAACCGGGTGGATTCCATCCGAATTTCAGCACGGGTGCTTTTTTACACATTCTAGGGCCGGACAAGGGCCACGAAAATCATCAATCCAATAATCTGCCAGAAGCTCTTTGCAGGCTTGGCAAAGGTAAAGAGATCTACGATTACATTGTTCCAAATATACTTGCCAATAAATGCAAGCAACACGAGGGCGATTACAAACGCAAAGACAGTCGCAAGAAAATCTACATACGCGTCGCGCCTGTGCTCCGAGGAAGTCATACCCACAAAACCTTCCACAGTCGCCTTAGAGGCCGCAGATATGATGCCGGACATTCTACTTAGATGATTAATTCTTTTCATACAAAAGACTCTCCCGAATACGCGACTCGCGATTGTCCCCAATAAACTTGATAGCCTCCGCCGCTGCTGTTTCCGATTTGAGATGCGTGGCGAGTAGACCGGTTAGCACCTTGGGATTCAAGGCCGTTTTCGTCGTTTGACGACGATACAAGAGACGCCCCCCCGATCCCTTCAAATCTAGAGCGCCAATGTTGTATTTCTTCATAATACGAAGCACCATCTCCTCCAACGCCTTCATCCGCTTCCTTTTCTCGCGTAGTTCTGCATTCAACACGGACACTTCCGTTTCAATATCTCGCCAGGTCGAAATGATCTGCCGAAGATTCTGTAGCTCCTGTTGCTCCGTAATAGGATTTGCCGTATCTATAACGGCCGTTGTCTGGGCTTGCTGCGCATTTGCCACCGCCTGTGTAATCGTCGTGTTCGCCTCCGAAGGTGATAAAGACGCACGTCTTTCTATTTGGACTTGATTCGCAGACATTCTCTATATACACATGGTGGGCGGAGTTTAGGCGGGTATGAAGATCGTCTAAACGCAAGGAACGAATAAATAGTAAGTATCATGCCAGAAAGAATCGTTATGCCTTGCGTCTGCGGGTTTGTAGGATCTCTCTTCGGGTTTCTTTTTTCTCTATATCATGCGGATCTGTGTCTCGGTCTTACGGTTGGAGGAGGAACCGGTGGTGCCCTTGGATGTGTGCTATGTGTTTGGTCTTGTATTGTGAATCCAAACAGTGAAAAACCACTACCTATCGCATCTGGTGTAGGACCAAGTCATGAGCCAGTGGTTGTTCAGAATATACATGTCCTACATACGGGGGACGACAAATTTCCACCTAATTCCGACAAGACTCCTGATATAAAATATATAGACTAGTAGGATGAACTTTTACAATGATCCCAGAAATCCCAACGTGGAATATGCACCCGTTCTAGGATCGGATCCAGACAACATGGGGCTGCTACTTCTTATAGAAGCTATAGAGAATGATGATGCTGTCCGAGTAAGAGAATTATGCGCAGGTGGGGTAAACGTAAACGCTAAGCTGAAAAATGGCGTCACCGCCCTCATGGTAGCGTCTCAGTATGGCAACCCAGATATTGTGAGAGAGCTATGTAAGTATGGGGCAAATGTGAATGCAAAGACCGATCGTCGCTCGACGGCTCTCATGGATGCCTGTCGCGATGGAAATCTGGAAATTGTTGAAGAACTATGTAGCCGCGGAGCACATCTAGATGCTACAAATCTCTTTGGCGAAACAGCACTCATGCTCGCTTGTCGTGAGCCCCACCTGGAAATAGTGAAAGCACTCTGTGTGCGCGGAGCCAGCATCTATATGAAATCTACATCAGGCGAAACAGCTATAACTATGGCGCCTCAAGCATATTATTGGGATCTAAAAGATATATTTAAAGAATGTAAAAAAAAGAAGAGCCCTAAAAGGCGCTCCCTCAGTAGAACTAGGAAAAATCGCTCCACAAGGAGAGCTAGAAGCCTGTCCCGTTAATAAAACCACCGCTCGTTTGGCAAGTTATTCCCTACCCGTTCTGCCCGATAGATTTCGTGGCCCTTCTTTACCCTCTCCCAATACGCCCTACTATAGACCGCATAGTCCTCCGTGATTCCTTCCCAAAGTTCTTCTCGGTATGTGCCCCCTATAAGAGTATTTATCCTCGGAAGAATCATATTGGGCTTTCGGACCGGTGGTGGATAGTTCGCACGCTCTATACAGCTCTTCCACAGAAGATGTTCGTTAAAGGGTCGTTGTTGCATGCCTGCTGAATGCTAGTATACAACCCTAAAATTTACGAGCGCGAGTCTCCTACACTAAGGCGGAACTCATCGCAGCTCACCCTTTTCTGCCGTCGAGCTATCTATAATTCTATTTATAGGAAATTTTTGTAAAAGGCACGTTACATATATGTGATTATCGACTATATCGCATTGAACGTTCTGTATCGGGGTATATTTCAGTATCTCCATTTCAGAATAAATCGGTATATGATATATAAATCTATCTGGAAAGTAAAGCTGCTGGATACTGCGACTCTGGGACATAATCATATTGTTAAACTTGCTCATATTGTCGAACTTCCTCATATATATCTAATATATGCCTTTTTACTTTATGTATCTCAATTTATAAAGAACAACATGTGTATTGAACCCCAAGAAGAGGATTTCCTACACACCCTCCTGGCTCATATTTACATACATCCGTCGTGAAATAATACATAGGGCCGAGCTCAGAAGTGCAATAGTTACACATCCAGGCACACCCAGCCCCAGGTGACACCTGGAAACTCACACAGTTATTGGAACTAGTCATATTCAGTGCAAACGTGGATAAAAGCGCAACGACCAACGACATTCTATTTTTTTAGAGGTGATCCAGGTTTAGACCAGCGCGCCACACATTTTTATCTGAGGGTGAAATAAAGAAAATGGACAAGAAACACCTTACATCCAAACAGAAACGCAGAGAAAAACGCAAAGAAAGACGAAAGGTATATATATCTGCCGCCAAGAAACGAGAAGCACAAGCTTACGACTCAGAAACTGTCTAAGTCCTACGTGTATCCCATTCCTTTCGCATGGCCCTTTTGAAACTCACAAAGTCCATGTCGGAATCTGGCTCATACTGTTGCTGCACTCCATCGCTATCCAAATAGTCAAAATAATCATAATGTCCTCTATCATTCTCCTCATACATGTAGCACTGGATGGTCACACATAGCTCATTCGTAATATTTCGTAGCTGGTGCGTCTGATTCAATGTAGGACTAATCCATGTCACATCATTCTTCTTGAAATCGGCCGTTTTGAAGGGCAACACTTTTTTAGATAAATACGGATACAAATTCACTTGAATACTTCCATGAAGAACACGAATAATAGCATTTGCTCCCGCATGAGAATGAACGGGAGAGTAATTTCCTGCCGGCCAAATCTCCATAACATACGGAATGCCTGGTGACTCGCCTCCATTCTCCCCCAAGGTAATACGTAAATAAGTCTCTTTCGGATTCGGCTTCCCAAACTCCTGCGCCTTTTTCGCCAACATTGTATTACACCATGCCCCAGGTGTCACTATACTTCTCTGAATGGCCTTTGAAAAATCGGGAAAGTCCTTATCGTCTAATATGAATTTCTTCCCCGCTATACAATTGTAGAGTTTCTGCGTTGTAGGGGATAGATTCACAATCGGCATATACGTTCCCCGCGCAATATCGTCCATCGTTAAATCATCCATATCCTTCACCGTAAAAGGAATAGATGTAGATATAGGATCTGTCATATTCATTCGTATATGAATGTCTGGACCAAACGACAAGGTTTTGATCTGTTCTAGATACCCCTTGTTGGATTTGTGGAAATGTTCTGGAAATTTGTAGGAATAAATGGCAGTTTCCAGGCGCGGCTCACCTATTCCTGCGTAAAGTCTTCCATTCTGCGCATCCAAGCTGAACCAATAATAGGCCTCTGAAATATTGATAAGACCGCTATTGTTATATATATCTATACACGGAGTAATACCTCTCACAGAAATATTATAAGCTGTCCAATCCACTTGAAGCACATTCGATCCGTCCTCACGTCTAAACGTAAAAGAACATGGTTTGGTGCCCTTATAATGAAATACAAACACACACTGACCTGCTACCCGAAGAGGAACCGTACTCATTCTACTCAAGTGCCTACAGCTAATTTTTTAAAGCCGTTCGCGAACACCCAGATGGCTGTAGGGGCCGTAGGATCTGCCGGTCGCGAAGGGATTGTACTCACACCAAATATAGCTACCGTTTCATATTTGCTGCCATGGACGGTATCACGGTGAAAAAATTGGTAGTCGCCCCTCCCGCTATAGCAAGTATGTGGGTCGCCGCGCCAAATGAAACACGTATGCGGGAAGGATCCAACTTCCTAGCCTGTATATGGGAAGACGTCGCACACCGTGTTGTTGAGATGTCCATTCGTATCTACGAACTCACACCTGAACAAGCAGAAGCCTTACGTGTAGCCTATCTAAGACGCACAACCTACATGGTTGAGCCTATGTGAAATACATTTTAATCTTATCCCGAATAGTGCCCCTACAAAAGAAACACTGATTCGTCTGTCGCCGCATACAAGTCTGACAGAGAGTATGTCCGCAAGGTGTAATGACATATGCCACTGTCTCGGCCAAACATATGGAACAGAGCGGCTCAGATTCATACGATAAAATACTCCGCGACATTGTAACAATATCCCGTAATGCGGCAAAACGCCTATACGCCGTGACAAGATTCATATACTCCTGTTCAATCTTGTTGTCCTCATATACCTTTTTTAAATAGCTTTCTACAGACTCCATAAGAGGCGCATACTTTTCGTTCCCATCTATTTCTAAAAGCCCCGAAATACGACTCTGTGCCCTGTCCAATTTATCCAATTTGGATTTCAAGACGTTCTGCTGTTTCAAGACATTGTCAGCAGCTTCTTTATAATTATCAAAAATAACCCGCGTCTGATTCGCATAATTCGTCAAGTTTCCATCCGCCTTGAATTGATCCAACTGTTCATTGAGTTCTAGCATGGTAGCCTCTACACCCCCCGAAACATCCATAACCATATCACGCACACTTGCGTGATTCGGAGCTACTTGAGGATTTCCAAACCGCCGCAATAAAACCTCCCCAGGTCCCAATACATTGTGAGAAGCAACCGATAATTTCATGAAATCCAAAAGGTCATTGTTTTTAGCAGACAAGAAATCTCGGAGTCGCCTTTTCCAACCCGAAGGCAGATTCAGTAGAGTTGCTGTTCGCCCCTTTATTTCGTCCATATGTTTGTGAATCATCGCATTCACTGCAGTGCTATAGGGGGTGTTTGAACCGTGACCCCCTATGTCAAACGCGGCACCCAGTGGCTGTAACTCTTGTGCGTCTAAAAAATCGGCAGGGGCATATGCAGCAGGTCCTGCCATACCTCCTAATGGGGGACTATTTGATACATACCCACCGAGGGCATATTCTAAATTCCCATATTGATTCTGATTCGTATTGTTTTGAGAACCAGACATACTCTAGAAGAATATCTCGTATTCCCGGGACCCTATTTACCGCGTCTTATAAATCGTCCAAGCTAATGTCCTCCTTTTCTTCCCCCGCTTTCTCTTCTACCGCCTTTATCTCACTCTCCTCGCGAACCTGTCGCTCCGTCCTATTCCTCGTCTTGTCCTTCTTTGATACAATGATCGGCGCTTTTTCTGCTGGGGTGGCCGGCTCTTCCTCGGAGCCACTTTCCGATCCACTCTCGGAACCGCTCTCAAAATCAAAGCCCGCGTCCTCATTCCTATCCACAATCGTGGTATCCCCTGTTTTATCCTCCCCCACACTATCTATGGTAATTCCATTGCCATCCTCCAACTTCATAAAAAGACGTTCATTCACACCCCCCTCTTTCTTTAAAATTCTCAACTGGTCCGGAGGATACTTTGCAAGAATATCACCACGTTTTATGCTTTTCGTATCCTCAGCTGAAAAATCACGGAGACTCACCAAGACCATATCTCCAACCTCTACCCACACCCGCCCCTTCATTTTCCTACAAATATGGCAAATGCGAACTACATTGTCATCACAGTAGCACAATACATTCCGATCTCCCAGGATTCGTAAAGCTCGTGCCATATATTGACCAGGTAGAATGTCAATATGCTCTTGCTGTATCGCATCGCCCTTTCCCTTTTTATACGCTTTCCCTCCTTTCTTATTCGGCATTCTTACTTATACAAGGCTATTATACTTTAGATGCCAAGTGCGCCACGGCATCTACTTCCACCATCCCATTGTCATTCTTAGGAGTTTTCCATTCAACCGTCCTGCTATCGTTCGACCCCCCTCGCTGCCGTGTTCTTCTACGTTTTCTGCGCAAGGCAGCGACCCGCTTACGTGTCTTTTGTCGTGCCATTCTATTTAGGATCTGGAATGAATATGAGCTTTCTTCCAAATTTATCCGCAACTTTTTGAAGGCGTTTCTTATTTTCCATAATCTCCTTGTTTTCCTTTCGTCCCTTTTCCTGACATATCATTGGCTTTACGCCCGCCGCTACTAACGCCGCGCGCAACGCATCATCCGTTTCAGGAACTTCCATCCGTTTCTCAGTCGCTGTAAGAATACTACGTGTGAAGGAAGGAAGCAACGTCTGCGATTGTATCCCATATTCCTCCAAAAGGGATACAGGAATGAGTTGCTCTACAAACTGGGGTTCTCTATAGGCGCGTGTGATACCATCCGGACAATTCGACGGGCTATGCCCATACGCAGAACATACCCCACAATAGCTCCCACGAAGTAAAGGACATTCATCGGGTGAATGACGCTTTACCAATCGCCCAAGAATGCTTTGACATTGCCTACAATTTTCTGTCATTTGTGTAGTATACTTTATGAGCGCCGACGATATCAATTTTTTTTTCAATATGCGAGAACAAATCAAGCTCTATCACTGGCAGACGCATTCCTTCTCCCAACACAAGGCCACGGATGATCTTCTTGACTCCCTCGACAAGGCGATAGATGAATACGTGGAAACCTATATGGGAAAGCATGGCAGGCCCAAGATGGGCACCCGGAACAATACCATTCGCCTCCAGAATATGAATTCCAAAACTGTTACGAAATTCATCAAGGAATGTATTTCCTATCTGGAGGGGCCGCTCGTGAAAAAACTACAGCCGACCGACACGGATCTACTCAATTTACGCGACGAAATGCTAGGAGACCTCCACAAAGTGCTCTATCTGTTTACACTACACTGAGCTGGGTGCCATTCATGAAGCCGTAGGCTGCCGCATCCCCTGAATTCATCTCTATCGCATACTTGGCCATATAGATAGATGAATACGATAGACAATTGTCATTCATACATGGTTGGAGTCCATAAGATATATTTACAACCGACAATGTTTCATCCAACCAAACAACATCTATAGGGAAATGCATTTCCGGCATCCACATGGTATGCCGCTCAAGCGTTTCAAAAATAAACAGCATTCCCGTTCCCAATTCCAACTTTTTTCTACCTGAAAGACCCCGTTTAAGAGCCTGTGGACTGACAACTGTTTCTACCGTGAAGAGCTTTCCAGTGCTGGAAAGAAGTAGCGAATACGTTTCACCATCTTTAGCAGGCATTTCTATCTTGGAAGGAGAATCATGAGCGGACCCTTTGTCGGCACTTTTGACCTGAGTGGCTTTTTGGCGGTCCCGTCCTCTCTGAAGCTGTCGTATCAAGATGATTGGAACACCTACAACCGGATACAGATATTCAATTCAAATGTCAGCACGATTCGTGGTGGCGGGGACAAGACTGTCACCTACTACAGCTTTTCGAACTATACGGAAAAGAATTCCTTTACGACCGGTCAATATCTACATCAAGAGCGCTATCCGAATTCCAACTGGAATGCAGTGTCAAAAGATTGAGATAAGATAGAATGGCGACGAACATCCAATCATGTCAAGTGGCTGTAAGCACCATCTTTGTTCTCGGAACACAAGGTGAACAGACTGCCGCAAACATGATATACGAGTCAAAAAAGGGGGAGTATGCAAGCTCTATCGCTGGGACGTTGCCTTCCACGAAGAAACATGGGGTGAATCTCATGTTCAAGACGGATTTTGAGCGGATGCAGTATTTGCTTGGACTGTATGGGCGGGACTCGCAGGGGCTGCGATGAGTCCTTGGCGAAAGGCGTGGAAATAGTCTCCAAAGTAGGCGATGACATTCGCATCCACTTTGAGGACTCGGGGAGCTGTGGGACTATAGTCTAGAATCGCATCGGGGCTTACTGCCGATGGCATTGGGATACCTATGGGGGTATCTTGTCACCGGTTCAATTTTTAGGAGGGGCGCGGGCTCTTGCTTTCTGAGATGCCCGGTAGGCTACAAGCAGCGGCTCCAGGCGTTGAGTCCAGTCGGGATAGATGCCTTCCGATTCTGTGCCGATTTGAATACGATTTTCCTCCGTCGGTTGGGTGCTTGATTCATAATAATAGTAATTCCCAGCTGTATCCTTCCAGCAAGGAACATTTCGGATCATTACACGCTGATACAAGGCATTGGGTGGCATCGGGGATCTATGCCTGGGAGTCCGGGTGGATTCGCCCCCAATTTTAAGCCACGGGGGGCGGCTAAGACCAATCAATAATAACACTTTGATTGGTCACAACGGGGCGTCCAGAAATGAGTGGGATAAATATATCATCTAACTTTGAAATATCATATTCTTTACCATCTCTCCCCGTTGCTATAGATACTTCTTTGTATTCTACAGAACAACCTGGAAAGAAGCCTCTAAGACCCTCTAGAATTTCTTCTATGTTTTCTCGAATATATGCCGCTGTGATTTGAACATCCATAGTACCTTGCACAATCGATTTAATAGTAACATACATAGTGCCGGTGAACTTAAGGTTAAAACTATATACAGTGTCTGTTGTTCTTTCAGCATGGCGAAGTGCACTATAATAAATCATCTTAATGGTTTCTTCTAGTTTCAGCTTATCGTTGAGAGCTTTCAAAGCACGCAGCGCATCACGTGAGAAGGGTGTGAGAGACATCTTATATAAGCTATAGGTATAAGGCTGCAACTTTCAATTTTTTCAAGGCGAAAAATTGAGGACGACGGCACACATACAAATACTATACGGAACTTTCATGGACGTCGCCAATATCATTCGTTTTGGTAATACAATGCTCTTAAATATCTCTATGTGGTCATATATCTTGTTCAATATCTATAAAGCATACATATACATGACGTCATATAAGAAAACAGTGACTATAGACCCACTAGAGACATTCAAGAAAGAATTACAAGAAGATATTAGAACTCTTGATCTTAGACTCGTTCTACAGGAAAAAGCCATTGACGCATCCAAAGTGATAACGGAAGATGCCGTGAAGAAATTACATACCGAACTGGCTACACTCAAAGTTGCGATACAAGCTTCTACGCAAGATACTATGAAGAAGCTAAACTATGAAATGGCAGAATTTAAAATAACTTCGGAAGCCTCTCTTCAAGAATATCTTATGAAACAATTCACCGACAAAATGACAGCATTAAAAATAACTTCGGAAGCCTCTCAAAAAACTCTTCCAGCAGATATTACCAATATTCCCAAATGGCTAGGGTCGAGGCCGTATCTAACGAACTGTAGCAATGTGGAAACTCCCTCCTATCTTCCTCTGCACACCGCAAAAATTATAAAAGTATTACGAGAAAGATCTGCGGCTAATACGCGAAGTGCCATTGAAAAAACAGTTCTACTTTTGAAAGATTGACAAGTTGATGCAGTCTAAACCAACACAGAACGTGCTTAAAATTGACGATTACGGCACACATATACATACTATATATCATGAATACACTCCCCTATTACCAAGCTGTCGCAGAGCCAGTTGTTATATACCTTAACAACTATCCATGGATCTCATTCTATGAGAGACTCTACGAGACATACTTCCCAATGTTCTTTAATTTCTGCGCCTGGTGTTCTATCGCATTCAACCTCTATAAGGTCTATACATTCATGCAAACATATAAGGCTGTCGAGATGAAAGATCCACTTGAAGCTTTCAAAGATGAATTCTACACTGAAGTCGACGCACTCAGAGATGCCGTAAAAAAAATAGACAATAACCTCGAAATGTTTAAAATATCTTCTGAAACGTGTCAAAATATTGTGCGAGAATCCATAGAAGATACGTTAGAAACAGTGAATCAACTCAAACTAGCTTCTGAATCCTCTCAAAAAGCTCTTCAAGAGCTTGTTATAAGGATTCGTGCATCTGGAATAAGACTGATCTAAATCCTCACCCCGAATAATCTTTCTGCCACCATTTCCTTAACAAGCTGTTCTTAAAGCTACGGAAATGTTTTTTAGATACGGTGCGACCTTCTTCTTGAAAACTCTGGGGCAAATGTATAGGAAATTTCATGTGGTTAAATTCCAGCGCATAGACCCAGGGACTTTTTGTTCTATTTTCAAACATCTTAATAATGTGTTTGGAATCGTCCCCATATTCAACAAAGTCGCTCCAAGCAAATGCACCCATACAAAAAATATGATCTATATCCACGATATCTCTTGGCCACACATCCAAAAAGTCTGTATCATAGTAATAAACAAGTGTTCGGACCACATCGTCGTATAGAAATTCCAACGTCCATACATCCTCCGTCATTTTTTCACTGAGAATTTTAGAGGGGCCTTTCAGATTTGTGACAACCCGTTCTCTTGGAGGAATCATCTTTAAGGTACACGAATCGTTCCCTTCCTCTAATACTTCCTTTATCAATTCCCTATGTTCTTCCCAAGAACCATACGCATCGTCCAGCTTATTCATAACAAAAAGAGTCGTCAGTGTAGGCGCAAGAGTTAATGCCGATGCTATATCCGTCGCCATACCCAAATAGAGGGCGTTTTCTTCTCCACCTCCTCGGAGCTGTATCCTTTGTAGTTTACGAGTGCGCGCCTTCCTTGTAGGACTCATCTTACTGTATGTAATTATAATTTACCAAAGGGATACGTCGGAAGGGACTCTACAAGTCTAAAACGCCGCCCCCATATCAAACGACATCTCCTCCGCCTTTTTTCCCACCCCCGCCTTTGCATAGGTGCTCACCCGCTTCTCAAAGAAGTTGTCCTTGTTCTCCAAAGAAATGCTCTCCATGAAATCAAACGGATTCGTCGCAGAGTAAATCTTGGGATAGCCCAGCTGGAGACTCAGGCGATCCGCCACAAACTCAATATACTGCGTCATCAGTTTCGCATTCATCCCAATGAGCTCACAGGGAAGCGACTTGGTAATGAATTGCTTCTCAATCTTCACGGCCTCTCGTAAAATCTTATGCGCCTTTTGTTTCGTCAAACGGTTCACAAGCTTTCCATAGAGCGCACAGGCGAAATCCGTGTGAAGCCCTTCGTCGCGCGCAATGAATTCGTTGGAGAGCGTCAGACCAGGCATTACACCCCGCTGTTTCAACCAGAAGATGGCGCAAAAGGCCCCGCTAAAGAAGATGCCCTCCACCGCCGCAAAGGCCAATAGACGCGTGGCAAAGTCGGCCTCCTTGGAATCAATCCAGGTAAGAGCCCAGTCCGCCTTCTTCTTCACACACGGTATCGTCTCAATCGCATGTAGTAGCTCATACTTCTCTTTCGGGTCCGTAATATAGGTATCAATCAACAGGGAGTATGTCTCGCTGTGAATCGCCTCCATCTGATTCTGAACCGCATAGAAGAATTTGGCCTCGGGCCACTGCACCTCGCGTGTGAAACGCATAGACAGATTCTCCATCACAATCCCATCCGACCCCGCAAAGAAGCCAATAATATTCTTTATAAAGTAACGCTCATTGTCGGTTAGCTTCTCCCAGTGCGCCATATCCCTGCTAAGATCCACCTCCTCTGCAAACCACATAACCGCACAGTGATCCTTGTATTTCTTCCATAAATCATGATGTTGTAAGGGAAAGAGAGTGAACCTATCCTTATTCTCTTGTAACATAGGCTCTACAACGGTAGCCGCAGGTGCTTCTCCCAGTGCTAAAGATGCCATCTCTAGCTCAGCCGCGGAGTTCTTGCGAGACTTTAAAACAGGAGAACTTCCTGGGGTTTTTCCGCCACGTGATGTCTTCTGCGTCGTGTGGGTGGTTTGAGTATTAGAAATGGAGTCCATCCCGGGAATAGAAACTGTATTTGAAGGTGAGAAAGAGATTCTGGACATTCGTTAAAAAAAGCCCAAGGCGGTTTTTATAGCCAATTTTATGCCGCAGGAGCGGGAGGTATGAGCTATTCATGTATCAAAGAGTTGTTAAAAGTTAAGAGGCTCAGAGTTGTGAATAAAGACATCACGGCACTTCCAATCATTGCGAAGAAACATA
>Ga0209189_1000414_pt1 | contig 35744 bp, 25 predicted proteins | sample C_130820_EF_Meta_FD_187308 | JGI IMG/M metagenome (GOLD analysis project Ga0209189, IMG submission 187308) | Freshwater microbial communities from Lake Croche, Canada to study carbon cycling - C_130820_EF_MetaG (SPAdes) (version 3) | ecosystem: Environmental > Aquatic > Freshwater > Lake...
ATTACTTCCACTATCGGTACTCATGCGTTGAAATGCCGTTCTGAATCCCCAAAACGACATGCCATAATTTCCATTTCTCACAGGACTTTTGGCACCGTAACCACCATTAACATCGGCAGTATAATATTCTTGATAAGTATCACCACGACTCATGTTTCCACTAATCTGTATTCTTAAGTCTTTGCTTGGCTCGATGGTAGTGCGATAACTAAATTTCTTTTGTCGAGTTTGTGTAAATGCTTGGGTTTGCTCTGTTGTTCTAGATAACCACCCTTTTTCGCCAGCTTTTTCTTGGAAAAACGGGTCTTGTTGACCCATGACAAATCCTAAACCAGGGGCTGATTTATTTTCAGTTGCCAATCCAAAGAATCGAGGAGTAGGCATGAAACCGGGCAAAATAGAAGTTTCTGTAATTGAATAATCGTAGTCAATTCCACGAACACTCAACAGCAAACGAGTGAAGGTTTTAGCCAAATTGCTGGTCGAAACCTCAATGTTTTCATCGTCACCAGGGTTACGAGTAAAACGTTTTTTTACTGGGCTTGGACTATTTGCAAATCGAAGGTATTTTGCTTTGTTATAAAGTTTCACAAAGTCAATTTTTCCTCTTAATCCTCGGTCACGACCATTACGAATTGTATTACCGAATGGAATATTAAATTCGTCAAGTATATTCAACGAAACTGCTTGATAATTAAATTGATTATTGTATTTTGCATCGGCCGTCATCCAATCAAGCAAGAAAAATTTATCAAGTGGCACGCGATAGGTAAATCTCATTTCTTGACTGAAGTTTTTGGCACGACCAAATCTCTTTAAATTTGTAATTAGCGAATCAGTTTTTCTCTTTGTATTCAATTCTCCTTGAGGCTCGTCTATCAAGGCATTCATTGAAGCTGAATAATTTAACAAAATACTTTTGGTCAGATTCCATTGCAAATCGTACATTCGGTTCATCAAGAAATATTTCTCAAACATTGGAATAATACCATTTGTGGTCAAATCGGAATTGCGTAGCTGAGTTTTAGCAAAACTTCTATCAAAATCAGTTCTAAAAGCCATCACAGTTGGCAAAGGTGAGAAATTGAGGTCTTTTAGCCAATAAAAAAACGGACGATCAAGCGATTTTTTATTTTTGAAAGGCTCCCAATTTATTTGTTTTGGCTGAAATTGGTAAGTAAAACCACCTTTATACTGATTGAGTGCATATTCATCAATCAATATATTGCTCCGAATTACATTGTTTTGAGCGTAAGTAAAAGTAAAGTTTTCGATGTCATAAAAGTGAGATATTGCTCCTTCTTTGGTCTTTATTTTGCGAACATTCGAGAAATTAAATCCTCTGCGAGTATTATTGTCGACTACTAATTTACGGTAAGCACTCCGTGTAGTATCGTTAGTAATGTTGGCCAAAGCAACCTCCAAAGGCAAATCGGGGTCAAGTGGATTGAAGTGAGGCTTTACCGTTTGATTATCATAGTTGATAAAGAAAGGTATCTTTAAACCCCATTTTTCAGGCGTTAATTTATCCAATTCGATGTTTGAAGCAATGCCTATTCCTGTGCCATTATCTCGGGCTCTCTCCGAAATTTTATCTTGAACTCCTCCAAAACCATAACCTTTATAATTGCCATTAACAGTTAGAGTTGCCAAATCGGCCAATTTAATATTTGCTGACAATAAAGCGGCATCTCCAGAAGTTTGATCGAATCCATAAGCACGTAGCTCGTTCATCCAAACCAAAAAAGTATTAGCTGATTCATCCACTGATTTTTGATTTCTAACTCCTAACATAATAGTTAAAACCGTACTTAAATCTGGATTTCCTAAAACCGAAATTTTAAATTTATTATCTTCAGTTGGTTTAGAATATAATACAGATAAATTTTTGGCTATTCGATTTCTTTCACCTTTCAACGCAACAAGTTCTTGTAAAGCAACATCAATTGCATTTTCATCTGGCCAAATATCAGTCTCATTAATTGCTCCTTTTCGAGTCATTTTGAGCTGAGGAATCTCGATTTCGTAATAGTTTTCTTTTAAATCTGTTCCAATTCTTATGAATGCTCCTCCGACTTCATTTTCTGCATCTTTATCGTTTTCTGCATGAATAAATAAACGTAAACGTTTATAATTAAGCATATCAACACGCGTATTTTTGAAAACAGCTCTCGAATCGCCATCACGGAGATTGGTCACTCCGAGCGAAATTGATTGTTCATTGAATTTGATGTTGAATTGTTGTTGCGTTACGTCTTGGTCACGAATAAAACCTGGTGGCACAACGTAAGGCGTTTTTCCGTCTTTTACATTGCAGTTCTGTCCGTCATCCGAGCAACCATTTTCTTCAATACTTACTACCCCAACTTTGAACTTTGCGTCATAAGGCTCAGGAACTTCTGTAAGGCCAGCATTGCTTAAATTTTTATCATAAGTACGATAACTATTCGATTCGAGTTGCAGTGAAGCAAAACGTAATACAACTGGTTCTTCAAAATCAGTCAAAACAGTACGCATAAAACGAATTGATTTGAAACCGTTAATGTCTCCAAACTTTCGAGTAAACTGCTTTACAGGCACTCTGAAAAGATACCAAGTTGCTTCTGTTCCAGGCACTGTCACTTTATCAACAATAAAACCTTGCCCAACATCCATTTTTGTAGGGCGGAGGTCAATTTCATATTCATAGAAATTTTCAACGTCATTCACCGTATTATCTGCGTTGATATCTTCTTTATCAGGTGTTACCGAATTTGCAGGAGTAGCAACATTATTGGATTGCGTATTGCTTTGGGGCGAGTTGTTTTCTACCCCCAAATAATTTTTGAAACGTTGTAAAAGGTTTTTATTTTGAGCATCATATTCCTCATCTATAAAAAACTTGAAATCATCTCCAGAAGGATCTTTTGCAATTTCTTCATAAACTTTTGTGCTTACTTTTCCTTTAATGTCTTCTAAATAACGTTTTATGTGCGGAAAATCTTTTTCTTCTGTATTTGAAAGCCCATCTAAGCCAACATCCTGTTTTTCTCTCGAGCCGGTTTGATTATCAAAAGCATCGGTTATAAATTGAATACTTGGAGCTTTTCCCCAACGAGTAGTAACTGGCTGTGAAGATGAGCCACCACTTGGCAAAAGTCCGTTTTCAAAATTATTTCTACTATCAGGAATAAAGTCCTCCGAAACATCTCCTAAATGAAATAAGAGTTTTCCACCTTTTGTATTCCGTTTATTACCATTTGGTGAACCATCACGGACGATATCAACGAATGGATTGAGCATCCAGAAAGTTAGATATTCAGTATTAGCATTTTCAAAATCATTATCCGCAGTGATTCCACGCATAACCGAACCAAAATTATTTTTTGGATTAGATAAATAACCATTGTTATCTAAACTCGTGCTGTAATTATATAGCCCTCTTTCAGAAGGAAAATAACTAATATCAAGAATATTGAGCGGAATAGACGAGTTGAAAGCAGGCAACGAACGTCCAGTAAAAATCTGATTTGGTGTAAACGCTTTTTCGTAGAGGTTATTATTGGCATCAGCGGTTACATTGTCAGGAAGAACCCCTGCTCCAAAACCACCACTAAAATAAGTAGTTTGGTCAACTGTGTAAACGGAAATTTTACCTCGACGATAATTGTAGTCATAATTGACTGCACTTCCTTGAAACAATTCGGGTGTAGAACCTGGCCTCCAACGAGTTGGCTGGCGAGTAAGATCATTGATATTTCGAGTCGATTCAAAATCATCAATCATTGCGTTTCCACCAATTCTTTTGTCATTTACTGCAGGAATCAATTTCGCATATTCAGCCGTCAACTGAATTGAAGACATTTCTTTGGTTTGAATCAAAGGAAGTGCATCTAGCATTCGAGTCAAGAAACGTGAATCTTTTCTTAAGTTGACATCAACACCGAGAATTGTATTATTGACAGGTTCTTGCCCAATGGCTACCCTTGTCAAAAAACCTGGGGTGCTTTCTCGCAGCGTCATAGCGGTTGCTCCAATATGAATGTCTTTGTTAAGGTTATAATCGAGCCTTGTACCAAGCATAATTCTACGCTGAGTATTGAATAAATCGGGTTTTTCCCACTCAATACGAATCTGACGAGCAGAATTTAAAATACTCTGATTGGTGATTTTTATTTTACCAAGTTGTGGCTCAATCGTATAATCTGCACCTTCTTGTAGTTGTACACCACCCGCAAAAATTCTAACTGATTGCCCCGAAGCTCCCAAAGGAAGCGATATTTCTGAGGCATTACTCGCTTGTAAACTGCCTCTGATAAAAAACTTGTTTTTAGTTGTAACTTGCTGAGCATCAGCCAAAGTTGCATCGTATAACTCGTTGAATACATATTTCTCACTCAACATTTGTTCATCAACATCAAATTTTTCTTTAAGTGTTTTACCGAAAGGCTCAAGAACGGGGAAAATCATTTTGCCCATTTTTGTATCAATCGTAATGACTTCCACAAAGTCAAAATTACCATCGCCATCTGGTAGTTGTGGGTCATTGTTTGGGTTCAACCGGTCGAGGTTCATTATTCTGATAAGCGGAATATTCTGTAACTTGCGTCCTTCTTGTAGGTTTGGAGTATCCATTCCGGTACGGTCATCTTTATATATGATTCGCAGTTGAAATCCTTGTTTGCCAACTCCTGGTGTACCGAGTGAATAAATATTTTTCATCATCAAATTCCACATTGGATTGATAATTAGTTTTGAAGGATTCTTGGGGTCTGGTATCTTTATACGATTACGAATTGTAGAAGATTTAATGAGTTTTAACATGATGGTCTCATTTTCAGCACGAGAAGAGTAGTCTTCTGTTAATTCTCCAACTTTATGGATTCGACCATTGTACGTATATTCGTAAGCTACTGCTAAAACTTCGTCATTTCGAAGTTCTGTAACCAATGAAATATAACCCAATTCTGAATTGAATTTAAACTCACGTTCTGTTAAACGCTTTGCACCTCTTAAAACTTCATAATCTATGCCTTTTTTTAGCCCCAAACTTGCTAAGATTCCTGTACTGTCTACTTTTCTAAAACTTGGATTATCATTTAATTTATCGTAAAGAGGCGTGGCTTTATTATCAACTATATTGTATTTGTCAAAAGCATTTGGGAGTTCGCCCAAATCAGTAAATGCAGTTAGGTTTCGCATCGACTCAATATTGTTAGTTCGGTTGGTAACATAAACCTCCAAACGAGTGATTTTGACATTAGAAAGAACTAAAGGGAGATTTTTAAGAGATTTTTCATAATTATCTCTAAAAAATTGAGCTAAAAAGAAATGTCGGTTTTGTTCATAATTATCACAACGCACCTCAAAAGTTCGACTTTGTTGACCTCCATTTAATACGATAGACTCGGTTTTTGAACGTTGTTGAGCAACGACGGCAGTTACATCCAATTTTCCAAATCTGAATGCAGCTTTTACACCCATTAGGTTTTGTACCCCAGAAATCAATTGACTTTTAACGGGCATACTGATGTTTCCACCTTCAACTTTTTGGAGTATATCTTCGGGCTGATTTTTGAAATTTAATTTTAATTGATTTTCAAAGTTAAAGGCAGCTTTTGTGTCAAGATTAGTTAAAACGCCTAATTTATCACCAATTTTACCATTAAAATTGATATTTATTTGCTCATTAAAGTTGAAAAGCGTTTGTTTTCTTTGAATAAGTGGTAGGAAAGGATTATCAATAAATTGTTTAATTAGTTGGAAATCGAGTGTAACGAATCCATTAGGTTTGAGGTCAGGAAGACTTCCACCGAAAATTCGATCAACAATTGGATTTTTTTCTATTAAAGGTTTTAGTCCACGTCCACTTACTGCACTTTTGCCGTCTTGAAGATTTTCATAATCCCTTAAAATACTTCGGCGAACACTGGAGTTTTGAATACTCGAATATTCGTTGAATGTAAGTGCTTGGGGAAATTTGTAATCAATTCTTTTTCCTGCTTTTTCACTAATTGAGATTTCTTTTACGTTTGGCGAAAGTTTGAAATCCGTAATAATATTTTTGGAATCCTTTAAATAAAAAGGAGATTGCGGAACTTTAGCGGCATAACGATTTAAATATCGGTCTTTCCAACGATAACTCGGTCGGCTTCCAGATCGAGATAAAACAGTATCCTTCTCTGGTATCGCAAGTGAATCTATCTTTGGTTTTTCAATTGTAACTGTACTTTTCTCACGAATTTGAGCATATAAGTCGTTGGTACTTATCAACCCAAAAAAGCAAAAAAATAATAGTAAAGTAACGCGATTAAGTTGTAATAGCTGTCTGAACATACAGTTTTTAAGAAATTTCAAAAAGGAGTATCAAGAACTAAACGACTAAAACCTTGCCAATATTCTATGAAGACTTAATTTTTAGCTTGTTTTTTAGTTTTGAGCAAAATAATAACGCTAAATAAGTTTTTTTCATAGATAGTTTAGCGTTTTTTTATTTAAAGGTATTAGCGAAGAGCGAGTTTAATAAGCTGTTCTACAGTAACATCATTGCCTTCACGCTTCAAAATTATGTCAATGCTCTTCTCAGCTGTAGCTCTTGGTATTCCAAGCATAACCAAAGCCGCAAGCGATTCATTACGCACTTTAGCATTTTCAGTATTAAAGATATTTGGCGTAACTCCACTTATTAGGTTGTCTTTTTTCAATTTATCTTTCAGTTCAATAATAGCCCTCTGTGCAGTTTTAAGGCCAATTCCCTTGATACTTTGAATAGTTTTGACATCTTCACTCACCAAGGCTTGTTTGATTTCGGGCGAAGATAAAGATGAAAGCATGACCAAAGCAGTACTTGGCCCAATGCCAGAAACGGTGGTAAGGTCTTCAAATAAAACTTTTTCTTCAGCATCATGAAAACCAAACAAAGTATGAGAATCCTCTCTGATAATCAACAGAGTATGAAGTTTACAACGTTCGCCTGTATTGTGAAGAGCGGCATAAGTTTGTAAAGAAATTTTTACTTGGTATCCAACCCCGCTTACATCTATAATAACGTAAGATGGGTCTTTATAAGCAAGTTTTCCGTCGAGATATGCAATCATAATGAGTTTAGAGTTCTGGGCAACCGAAGTTCGGTTTAGAGTTTTAAGTTTATACCTATTTTTGTAAGTGAGTTGAAACTCCCAACGGAGTTAAAAACATGTAAAATCTGAATCTATTACTTTATAATATTCAATCTTACACCTCCGCTCACTTGCGGATTTATAAAAAAAGGTGAGGGTAATGCTTCTATATAAAGTCCTGCATCAACAAAAAATACCAATGGCTGATTAGGTATTTTTAGCTCAAAACCAGCTGTTCCGCTTGGTCCAAGTGATATTTTTTTGGTGTGGTCAGTTTTTTGTCCCTTTAGAATATCTGCATAATGACTTCTATTATTGATTTGAGCCCCAAAACCGTAATAAACGTGAGCCCAATCTCGACTGAAAACTTCAAGTTGCCATAAATAATGTCCTTGAATCATTAATCCTGCTGTTTTGTATTCTCCAGCATTGTATCTTCTTTGTCGGTTATATATAAAACCATAAGTTCCAATATTTAAATCAAATGCTTTATCTCCATTTTGGAAATATTTTTTAAGGTTAAAACCAAGAGGTTCACCAACCCTAAAGCCTACTGCCCAATTATTATCTTCTTGTGCGAAAGTATCGGAGTTTGCACCTAATATTAAGATAGTTATGCAAGTGTAGAGTAGTTTTTTCATTGTTTTTTTCTAATTCAAGAATTGTAAGAATTTGCCAAATGTATAAAAAACTGTCTGTCAAACGAAATTTTATTAATTTTATTCATTAAAAAAGCGTCAGAATTTGCATTCGACGCTCTTCTTTTTTTTCTGATAATGTATTTTTATAAAACTAAATCAGTGTTTACTAAAATATAATTTAGTTCATTAATATCATCGGCATTTAGTTTCAATGTACCTTTCACAGTCACTCTGTCGTCGGTATTGAATCGCTTGGTTGATTTTTTGAATTTGATTTGTACAACAGATTCTGGTCCTGCACCGCCACAAAAAAAACATGAGCTATACGGATTAGCAGAAAGTACATAAACGTTGGCATCAACATCTACTGGAATCATGTAGCCTGTCAATAATATTTCCTTGTCTTTTAAGTTGGCTACTTTTTGGCCAAATGTAGGATAAAGGATAAACATTGATTCTTCGGCACTCCATTTTTTCTTAAAAGTTACGTCACGAAGTGTTTCCCAAGTGATTTTGGTAGGCTCATCAGCGTAAGTAAAAGACAATAATGATAAAGCGAAAAAGCCGAATATGATTCTTTTGGTTAAATTTTTCATTTTATTGAATTTGAAAGTGTAAAGTTTTTGAATTAAAACAGTTATTCTGTCGCCAATGTTTTTGAAATATTGATTCTGTAAATACCTATTGATGGAAGAGCAGCCGCCAAAATTCCGACTAATAAGGCACCAAAAAATAAATATATTTCGCCAGTTTGTAAACTAAATTGACTCACATCGAAATGAAATTTTTTGCTTATAGCATTTGAAATCAAATAGATACCAATTCTACTTAAGGCTATTCCTGCAATAAAACCGAGCAAAGATAAAATAATACCTTCTAATAACAACATCAAAAATAAACGAGTTCGGCTTGCACCCATAGAAAGCATTAATGCCATTTCGTATTTTCGCTCTTTTAATGAATTATATAGTGAAACAAATACGCTAATTCCTGAGATAAGCATTATTACTGCTGCCAATAATTGCAAACCCTCAATGCCAATGCCCAACAATTCAAATAAACGATTGACTTCGATAGCGGGAACCGCTGCTTGTAATTTTGAATTTTGGTTGATATTACGTGGCATCGTCATCATTCCCATTGGAGAGCGAAATTTGATGATTGCACTGGTTATTTCTCGCTTGACAGTACTATCAGCCGCTTCCTCTTTATGGTTTTCATCTTTATGCTCGTGAATATTCCAAACACTATTTAAACTCGTCAAAATCAAATTATCAACGACCGAATTGTTGTAATCTAAAATTCCGACAACTTTATAACCGCTTTCTTCATGCTTTTCACCTTCCGAATCCAGTCCATGAGAACTGGCAAAAGTATCACCAACTTTCAAATTGGCAATTTTTGCGGTTGAAGCTCCTAAAACTACCTCCAAATTGCCTTTTAACATTTTTCCAGAAGCAATTTGGGTCTTAAAATGCTCAAAATACTTTTTGTTTGTACCAACTATTCTAAATCCTTGATAATTATCGCCCATTGAAAGTGGAATCATTTCTTTTACCAAAGGGTTTTGAGCAATCGCCGCTACATCGTCTAAATATACATTTCCCGTTGGATTGTCAATCTGATAAACCGATGATAATATCAATTGAAGCGGACTACCTTTTGCCCCAACTACTAAATCAATGCCGCTGATGTTTTTGGCAAATTTATCCTGTAACTGTTTTCCTAAAAGCATCAACAAAGAAATCATTGCAATGCCTAGTGTCATCAATAAAATACACAAAAAACTATTGAGTTTTTTGTCGAGTATGTTTTTACAACTTATTTTAAATAGCATATTTTTGATTGATGAAATACGTATGTCGATTTTCGAATGCTACTTTTCATATTCCAAAAAATTCAAAACAAAGACATATTATGTATGAGTTGAAAGTTTAAGACTATAAAAATTCGTAAATCGTAATTTGTTAAAGTGTAATAATATTTTTAAAATTATCTTTCAATCTTTGGTCGTGGGTTACAATTACTAAGGAAGCACCTATGTTTTTTGATTGATTTTCGAGTAACTGTATAACTTTTTCACAGTTTTCGTCATCTAAATTAGAAGTTGGTTCATCGGCTAAAATCACATCTGGATTATTCATTAAGGCTCGTGCGATACTCACACGTTGTTGTTCACCGCCACTTAACATTGAAGTTTTTTTGTCAAGAAGTTCACTTATTCCTAGATTCTGAGCCAGTTTTTGAGCTTGTATTATCGATTCCTTTTGGTCGGCAAGATAATTTGCTAATAATAAATTATCTAACACATTCAAGGAACTTACAAAGTGTGGTTTTTGATAAATGATTCCAAGGTGATTCGCTCGCATTTGGCTTGCTTCTTTTGCCGTCAGCATTGCCAATTCTTTTTCTTTTATATTTATCGAACCAGAATTTGGGGTTAGAAGCAATGCAAGTAAATGAAGAAGCGTTGTTTTGCCTGTTCCTGAATTTCCCAAGATGAGCAAAGTTTCACCTTTTTCGCAGTTAAATGAAGGAAAATTGAACGTCTTTTTGTAATCGTATGAAAAACTTAGTTCGGTGCAAGCAAGCATTGTATCGGTTTTTTGATTCAGTTTTTCAAATATACTACATAACAGTCATTTAGTACAACAATATTTTCATTGAAACGTCAAAAAATAATCCTTTAGACATAATTTTTGGTGTAATAAAAAGCAATTATTTTTTTACAAACTTTTGAACTATTTTTATGAAAAAACAATTCTCTATAAAGTTAGTAGATTATTTGTTTAATTTTTAAACTAAATCAAATTATGTCACTTAGATTAGGAGATATTGCACCAGACTTTACGGCTGAAACTACACATGGAACCATTAATTTTCACGAGTGGCTTGGTGATTCTTGGGGAATGTTATTTTCTCATCCAGCCGATTTTACCCCAGTTTGTACAACTGAATTAGGAAAAACTGCACTGTTAAAAGATGATTTTGACAAAAGAGGTGTGAAAGTAATAGCTGTTTCGGTAGACGATTTAGCTTCACATAGAAAATGGGTGCCAGATATTGAAGAAGTTAATGGTGTAAAAGTAAACTTCCCAATTATTGCTGATGCCGATTGCAACGTAGCAACTTTGTATGACATGATTCATCCAAATGCTTCTGAAAAAGCAACAGTTCGTTCAGTATTCATTATTGGGCCAGATAAAAAAGTTAAATTAACTTTGACATATCCTGCATCAACAGGCCGTAATTTCACTGAATTGCTACGTGTAATTGATTCGCTTCAATTAACATCAAATTATCAAGTAGCTACTCCAGCTGATTGGATAGAAGGCGAAGATACTATTGTAATTCCATCAGTTTCGACTGAAGAAGCAATTAAAAAATTCCCGAAAGGAGTTAGAGTGGTTAAGCCTTATTTACGTTATACTCCACAACCGAATAAGTAAGATTTTGAATTAAAAGTGAAAGAAGTGTTGCAAACCTAAAAGGTATGCAACACTTCTTTGTTATTTTTCTTTTAAGAAATTATCAAAATCATAACTTTCTGCTACTAAACACTCAAATCGTTTTAATCCTACTGCATTTTATTTACTTTTGCATATTGCATACAATATTTTCTACTATTTTAAGATTTATATTTGTTCCTGAGTTCAATGAAAAAGAAAACGAAATTGAGTCTTTGGAAAAGATTTCTAAATCAGATTTTTTCCTTACGTGGGCTTTACGTTTTGATAGTTATTGTCTTGATCACTTTATATCCAGTATATGTAAATGATGGTCAAAGGTGGACTTATATCGAGAGTTTTGGCATTAAATTACCGCTACGATACACTATTCATGGAATTGATGTTTCTCACCATAACAATAAAATTGACTGGCACAGGGTTAAAAATAGCATCGAAGATAAAGTAGATATAAGTTTTTGCTTCATAAAAGCTACCGAAGGAGAAGATTTAAAAGACCAAGATTTTGGCAACAATTGGCGAGAAGCAAAGAAAACAGGCTTAATGAGAGGAGCGTATCATTTTTATGTTCCCAGAGCAAATCCCGTTGAGCAAGCTCAAAATTTCATAGAATCAGTAACATTAGAAGAAGGTGATTTTGTACCTGTGGTAGATTTTGAGATTCAAGGAACAAACAAGCGTACACGTGCCAATCTACTTGAAAATATTAAGACCTTCATCAATATAATAGAAAACCATTTTGGGGTAAAACCCATAATTTATACCAATGGTCATATTTATAAAGAATATATCAAAGGAAATTTTGATAAATATCCATTGTGGATTTCTAATTATAAAAGTCAAAAATTAGAAGGCTATGATAAAGTTCGCCTTATGATATGGCAACACAGCACAACAGGAAAAGTCGATGGCATTCAAGGTGATGTCGATTTTAATGTTTTTGTTGCGTCCAAAAGTCATTTAGATGATATTTGTATAAAGTCTGAAAATTAGTTATCGGGTAATTTGTGGATTGTTTATCGGTAAACTTCGATAAATCTTCTAGAATAATAATTGCCTAATATCCAATCAACCAATTTCCAAGTAACCAGTTCATAAGTAATCATCAAAGAAAATATGCTTAAATCGACTAATTTTACTCAAACACCCGCTTTCAAAAAACTTAAAGCCCACCACCGTACTATTAGCAAAAAACACTTAAAAGAGTTATTTGTCGAGGACAAAAATCGATTTAAGAAATTTTCAATCAAGTTTAATGATATTTTGCTTGATTATTCAAAAAACAATATCAATCGCCGTACAATAGGTTTTTTGACAGATTTGGCCAAAGAATGCGATTTATTAGGTGCGATTGAACAAATGTTTACTGGTGAAAAAATCAATCAAACTGAAAATAGATCGGTGCTTCATGTTGCATTGCGTAATCGCTCAAACACACCAATTTTGGTTGATGGCAAGGATGTAATGCCTGATGTAAATGAGGTTTTAGAAAAAATTAAAATCTTTTCTGGGAAAGTTATTTCTGGAGCGTGGAAAGGTTACACCAATAAATCAATCACCGACATTGTAAACATTGGAATTGGCGGCTCTGATTTAGGCCCAGTAATGGTCACAGAGGCATTGAAGGCATATATTATGAAGAACACGAGCGGCGAACCGCTCAATATTCACTTTGTATCAAATGTTGACGGAACGCACATTGTAGAAACTTTGAAAAAAGTGAACCCTGAGACAACCCTATTTATGATTGCCTCAAAGACTTTTACAACGCAAGAAACAATGACGAATGCTCTTTCGGCACGTGATTGGTTTTTACAAAGTGCTGTGAATGAGGAGTTTGTGAAAAAACATTTTGTTGCGATTTCTACAAGTCAAAATTTAGTTGAGAAATTTGGCATCGACCCTGCTAATATGTTTGGTTTTTGGGATTGGGTAGGTGGGCGTTATTCCCTTTGGTCGGCAATTGGTTTATCAATTGCTTGTACGATTGGCTACGAAAATTTTGAACAATTGTTGCTCGGAGCTCATGAAATGGATAACCATTTTCGCACTACTCCTTTCGAGAAAAACATTCCTGTTGTGTTAGCACTTTTAGGTATTTGGTATAATAATTTCTATGGTGCAGAATCACAGGCAATTTTACCTTATGACCAATATTTACATCGTTTTGCGGCATATTTCCAACAAGGTGATATGGAATCGAATGGCAAGTATATCGACCGAAGTGGAAATAAAGTTAATTACCAAACCGGACCAATTATTTGGGGAGAACCGGGTACGAATGGTCAACATGCGTTTTATCAATTGATTCATCAAGGGACAAAATTGATTCCTGCTGATTTTATTGCACCAGCAATTTCTCATAATCCACTAGGAGAGCATCACAAAATGTTATTATCAAATTTCTTTGCTCAAACGGAGGCTTTAATGAATGGTAAAACTCGTGCAGAGGTTGATGCAGAATTAATAGGAAAATCTGAAGAAGAAAAAAATAAAATGGCACCATTCAAAGTTTTTGAAGGCAATCGACCAACTAATTCGATTTTGGTAAAAAAAGTAACTCCAAAAGTACTTGGAAGTTTAATAGCCATGTACGAACACAAAATCTACGTTCAAGGTATCATTTGGAATATATTTAGTTTCGATCAATGGGGAGTAGAACTTGGAAAACAATTGGCCAATAAAATTTATCCAGAATTGACTCATGGTAATGAAATAGAAAGCCACGATAGCTCAACAAATGCACTAATAAATCAATACAAAAAATGGAGAAAGTAACTTTTTAAAATTTTTTGAGTTTTTCCAAAAGGCTTCTCTATTGAGTAGCCTTTTTTTTGATTAATTATATTTATTGAGCGGTATTTTATGTTACAAATGTAGTAATAGTGAATTGTAAAATGTTTTTTTGAATACTTTAAAAGTATTCTAACCTTATTTTAAATAATCTTCTGTCAATTATTAATTACTTGTATATCAGCCCATTATGAATACTCTATAGTTTTCATATTTTTTTGAAAAAATAAAATTTATGGAAATTATTAAAAAATAATGTCGTTTACATTTGGAAATTAAAATTTCGCACAATATCTTTGAAACACAAAGCAAATAAGCTTTCCTAATTGACTATAACACGTGCCTGAACGAAAGTTCAAACCTGAAGCCCAAAAAGTAAAGGTAATCAGCTATTGAGAGAGGTGTTTTTCATTAAGCAGTTTTACACCTCCCTCTCAATAGCTCCAAGTAGATTAAAGATAATGGACTTACGTGCTTTTTTAAATACCCAGTTTTTGGTGTCACTTTTCATTTGCTTGAAAAGCTATAGTTCTAATGCTTTTAATCACCCAAATGATTATCCGCCTGTTCCTTACGAAATAAAATTTGCCGATGTAACTTTCCAGCTCACGGATGTTACGAGGTATTTAGTTCAAAAAGAACTAAAAAATATACAAGCCGACAAAGGCAATCTTCATCAACAACTCGATAAATTTAATCTGTTTTTACCAATAGTAGTACCAATTCTCAAAGAAAAATCAATACCTGATGATTTTAAGTTTTTGATGATATACAATAAATATCAGTCAAGCGTTGAAACGTCAATTTTTCTTGAAAATGGTGTTTATTGGTGTTTAGATAAAGAAAAAGCCGATGATGTGGATTTAATTGTTAATGACCAATTTGATGAAAGAAAACATTTTATTTCTGCTACTAAAGGTGCCGCAATTTGTTTCAAACGAAATCAGGTTTTATATAGAAATTGGGCTTCTACACTATTTTCCCATATTGCAGATAAGAAAATTTTAAATTTGCTTGAAGTAAATAAAAAATGGGCTGAAAATCCATATATATTATTAGATAGTCCAGCTTATTCCTCAATTTTACAATTTTTAGCCTACAAAATTGCCATTGAAAGAGAGTTTCCTATTTATAAGCCAGGTATTCAAAAAATAGTTTATGAGTATCCGTATAGCAAGGGTAAAACACTTATGAGAATAGCACTTGACTTAAAAGTGGAAACTGAAACATTATTTGAATATAATAAGTGGTTTAACTCTTCGATTGTACCTGAATCTGATTGCAAAGTATTGGTAATTGTTCCTGCCGAACGATATAGTGAAGTTAGAACTTATGCAGAATTATCCACAAAAAATGGTCAGCCTCTAAAGGATTTGGGTTTTCCAATATTAAAAAGAGTCGAAAAATTTTCAAAAGTAAATAGTAAAGGTGGTGTATTTTATTTGATAAATGATAGAAAAGGTTTAAAGGCAGAAATGTGTGATTCACCTGTAACAATGGCGTATAAAGCAGGAATTTCGATTGAACGCTTTGTAGATTTCAATGATATGAAGGAAACCGATCTTTTATCAATTGGTCATATATATTACATTCAAGAAAAACTAGGAAAAGCAAGTGTGCCATTTCATGTGGCGAAAGAAGGGGAGACACTTTGGGATATATCACAAATGTATGGTGTGCGACTCGCCAATTTGCTATATTTTAATCGTTTTGAGACAATTCAACGCCTTCAAAGAGGAAGAGTAATTTGGTTGCAAACAACTCGACCTAAAAATAAGCCAATTGAATACATAGAAATGCCAGAAGAAATGGCAGAGGTTGAGAGAATGGTTGTTGAAGAGCAGACAAATAATATTGAAAAAACTTATGCTCTAAAAGATACAATTAAAAATGCTGATGTAAAATTGATACTTAAAGATAATGATGTTGAAGCATTACCATCGAAATATGAAATTGGAAAGGAGGAGACGAAATTGTTTAGTCTTACTGAGGTTGTTACAAAAAAAGAATTGTCAAATGAGGATGATTTATTGAAATTACCACATAATCAGGAAATTGCTAAAGGAAGTCAGCAAGCGTTTGAATTGATGAGTAAAGAAATAGTTTCCGTGAAAAATGAATTGCCAAAGGAAATAGATTTAAATTCTCAATCTTTGGCTCGTTTAATTAAGGAAGAATATTTTAAAAATATAAGTTTGCCAAAAAGTGTTGATAGTCAGATAGTCAGTGAAGTTTATGCAAAAGATGAACCTCAAAATACAAATTTGAACAAACAAAATTTAGATAAAAACAATCTAATTGCAGATGAAGTAGGGGAGTTAGATGTAAACAAAAACTTTTTTGAACATACAGTGAAAAAAGGAGAAACTCTTTTTAGAATTTCTCTTAATTTTAATGTTACTGTTTCGGAATTATGGACTTGGAATAATTTGACAAGTACAATCGTTAAGGAAGGGACAGTCCTGAAAATCAGGCGATAAATAAATATTTTAGATTCACTGTTTGATTTGCATAAGCTGGTGCTAATTTTATTTACAGCCACAAGGAAACTTTATTTCTTTACCTCTTTTGAGGTTTAATTCCGAAAACCATTGTTTCGGTTTTGGAATAAAAACGACATTTCCTGCAATCGGAACAATGGTCTGACGAACTGGTTTTCCAAAGCGACGATAAAACTCTGCTTGCTCACTTTTCGGAATTAAATCAATGTAAAGGTTAATTCCTGCAAAATCATTTAGCTTAAAGAACTCAGTAAAAAACTCCCATTGTTGAGGTGTAAATTTATTGACTAAGCGGGTTGAAAGATTCCAAACTTTTGTATCAGCAACGGGTATTTGCCCCCAGCCTGCTTCAACAAAAGGCTTGATGAGAGAAGGATGTAAACGCCCATAATAATGCCCAATAACCTTTTTATGATGAAAACGTTTGAATGTATGAACGCTGCTACTTTTATTGTAAATTGGACATAAACCCTCTTCGTTTCCGATGCCATTTCCACCCACAACACAAAAAGGCCAATCAAGTACCGCTTCACCTTTTTGCTGTTCTACAAATTTCATGTATGGTTTAAATGACTTGGCGTAGTGATAGGCTGGCCTATCGTATCGTACTTTATACACTGTATAGATTTCGAGTAAACCAATGATACTTATCACTGAAATGGTGATTTTTAATTTTAATGAATTAATTTTTTTATAATCGCCCATTAAAAACATAAAACTACAAAATATAGGTATCAGCATCGTAAACCTCGACGGGATTCGGTAGAGCATACACCACGGCAACCATTGAAGTGTCGGAATTTGAATAGGATGATTGAAAACCGATAAAATAGTAAAAATCCCAAATGGAATCATTATTCGTTTGTCAATTTTCTTGGAATAAATATATCCAATTAGACCAATTGCCAAACAAAATAATCCAGGACTCATCGAACCCATGCCTTCGGGCATATCGTGGAAGCTTTCTTGTAAAGGATTGTATGTGGCATTGAAAAATGGAAAATATGGGAAAACAAGCCTCAAAGGGAAACTCCAAGCATGGCCACCAGCAAAAGGATTTTCAAAATGAAAACTTTTAATAGTTTTGAAAACCTGTAAAATAATGGGTACGTATAGCCATAGTGATAAGAGAGTTGTAGCAATCATCAAGGCATTTAATCCTATTTTTAATTTTGTAGTTTTAATCCAAATATTTAAGGTTTCTTTGATGTATGTTTGGTTTGTTTTTTTCAGACATAGAATCAAAATATAAATACCTATAAAGAAAAATGAACTTAATGCAAAACCTAAGATATATGATAAGTCTAAGCCCAGAGCGAGCGTCATTATCATTACTCTGAAAAGTATTAGCCGCAAACTAATAAATTCTTTATGAATGAATTTTCGTAGAATAATGAAATCAAGAAAAAGGCTGATTGTTGTCCAATGAATAATGCAATAGGCAAAATGGTGCGGATAACGGTTTATCGCATGAAAATTTAGGAAAGTCACCAGCAAAGCAACGATTGTAGCACGCTGATAATTCCAGAAATATCCAATCAAAAAGAAAATAATCAATGCAGCAAATAAGACACTTAGGGCAAAATAATAATTGAGCCATGGACCATTGCCAAAAAGTGTATAAAAAAAGGCATAAAAATAATTTCCTTCAAGAAACCAACCTTGAAAAACGTGCGTACTCCCGTAAGGATAGAAATAGTTGTTATCATTAAGTTTGAGTTGTGGGTAAGGCTTGAAAGAAATATGCTCGGCTACATAGTAGCTCATATTTTCCCATTGTTCAACATCAGTGCCTGAATTTTCTGTGAGTGGCTCAGTAAAATTCTTTATATCAACGCTACAAAATATTACTTGAAAAACTAAAATTAGAAATAACCCAAAATACTTTGAAAAATTATTTAAAGATGTACAGGAAGTTAATTTTAAACCTATAAATTCCATAAGTAGGTAGTTTTGTAAATAAAGAATTAGGATTTTTCCGTTGAAAGTGTTGGAACTGGGACTTTTTTATAGTTTAGTGCAAAACGAGCTACAAATGCCAATGTACACCAACGGCCATAATCGTATGGCATGCCAAATGTAAAGTTTTGCATAAAAGTTGCTAAAAAGAAATATGCTAACATCAGGGTAAAGTCACAGGTGGGATTAAAGATTTCTTTCCATATCCATCGCAATATAATGATATTAAGTGTAACAAATATAGAAAAACCGATTATTCCCAAATCATGGAACATTTCAATGAACGGTGAATCGACATAATATTCTTGATAACCATGACCGAAAATAATTAGAAACCAGTTGCCATTTTCTACGTTTTTTGAGAGGTTTGTGAAAACCTTAGTGATATTTATAACTCTTGTTGAGGCAGAATCATCAATAACAGATTTTACTTTTGAAACTGAATCAGAATCAGTAAAAAAGGTGGTAATAATTTTTCCGAGTCTTTCACCAATAATGTCAACCGCCACCAAAAAATAGCCTTTATAATGGGCATTATTCCATAATGAATATCCAATATAAGCCAAAACCAAAAAAATAATAAATCCTCGCCAGCCCATTAACCATTTTAAACCTTTGTATATATTGTTAACTTTAATGTTTGATATAAAATATATAAAAAAGAAAATTCCTGTGATAACAACCATTGCCATGGCTTGACATAGACCCACAACAACAATCAAAATAATTACAGAACCCAAAATTGCAGTTCTCCATAAAATTCGGGCTTCGCTTCTAAATAAAATAACTCCTGCGACAATACCTATATATGCACTTTTTGCATAAATATGTGGATTTCCCATTGATGCCATTCCACCTTCATCACCAAAACTAATGGCAGCACGCATACCAAACATATAGGCTGGGTTTCGTGTAATATAATAAAGCAAACTCATGCCACCTAAAGTGCAAAAAAACAAGGTAAAATATAGAAATGTTGATTTGAGGCTATTGATTGATATTCCAGCAAAAATAAACATTGCGGTTAAAAAAACAATTTGATTACCAACCTCAATTGGAGTATTTGTAAACCAGCCTCTATTGGGTGTGTAAGCTGCTAAATATGATAATGCTATTATTCCATAGAAAATACACATTAAATAACCCAATGTATTTGTTTGGTAAAGTTTTTTCGGATTTAATGGGAATGCTATTAGTAAACTAAAAATTGCAAACCCTGCCGTAAATGCTGTGCTGCCTTGAGCCAATTTTAGTCCGTCTCGTAAAAAATAGACGATTGGTAAACCCCCAAAGAAAAAACTGAGACCTATACTTTGGCGATATTTATTGAATTTATTGAAGAGCCAATCAAGGTAAATAAACATTTTAATACATTTTTTATGCAAATATACCTCTCTGTTTTGGTAATTGCAGTTTATTGTTTAATTTTTAATAATTAGAGCCTATAAATTTCTTAAATTTGTATCTATTTATAGTTTATTGAAATTTAATAACCTTTATTCTTAAAAAATTCTATTACTCGAAAACGACGTCATTGAATGAAAATGCTCATAATACACCAGTTTTTCTGGGCTCATTATAAAGCAAAAATATATACTGAACTTCAAAAAGTTGTTGATAAACACGCTGAAGATGAACTTTTAGTACTTCAAACTGCATTGAATGAATTTACTAGAGCCAAAATCGGAAGTATTGATTACAGTATACATCAGTACAACTTAAAAGTATTATTTGAAGACTTTTATGAAAATACAACTGTATGGCAACGCGTAAAAGCCTCAATTTATTGGGTTAATAAATTTAAACCTAATGTAATAAACTTGCCAGGATATTATGAGCCAGCCATGAATGTCGTACTTTTTTATTGTCGATTGAAAGGTATTAAAGTTATTATTTCAGCTGACTCAACCGAAGGCGATAATCCAAATATAGGATGGCGTGAAGCTTTAAAACGATTTGTGGTATCAAAAGCCCAAGGATTTTTCTGTTATGGGTCAAAATCTGCTGAATATATTTTGAAACTTGGAATGAAACCTGAGCATATTTTAGTAGCGAATAATTCGGTTGATAACGATAAAATATCCTTTGTACATGCCGAAGCTTTAAAAACAAGAGAAATCGTTAAACATTCTTATCAACTTAGAAAATATAACTTTATCTATGTTGGAAGACTAATTGATGTAAAAAACTTGGATAATTTGTTGGCTGCTTATAAACCATTGGCCGATTCAGATTGGGGATTGATTGTTTTGGGCGATGGAAGCGAAGAAGCTAATTTGAAAAAGTATAAAAATGATAATAGTCTTGAAGGAATTTGTTTCATTGAAGGTCAACCTTGGTTCGACGTGCCAAAGATTTTAGCTCTTGCAGATGTGTTTATTTTACCGAGTTACTCTGAACCATGGGGTTTAGTAGTTAACGAAGCCATGGCAAGTGGACTTCCTGTGATTGTTTCTAATAAGTGTGGCTCTGCTTATGATGTCGTTAAGGAGGGTATAAATGGATATACATTTGACCCATACAATATTGAGGAACTTACATTAGTTTTTAAGAAATTTGTTGATGATCCTGAAACAATTTTACCTTTCGGTCAGCAATCAAGAGAAATTATAAAGCGTTTTTCGCCTGAAAATGTAGCACAAGAAATGTATGATGGTTTTAAAAAAGTAGTGTATGAAAATAAGTAGAGAAAATAATTTTGATTTGATACGTCTAATTGCTGCTTTTCAAGTGTTGATTTGGCATGGTTCTGTGCATTTTAATTTATCAGAAAGACTTTATGATATTTTGGTTGTAATTTATCATTTTCCTGGAGTGCCAATTTTTTTTACGATTAGTGGCTTTTTAATAAGTTTTTCGTTGGAGCGGAATAACTTTAATTTAAAACAATATTTTAAGAATAGAAGTCTGAGGATTTTCCCTGCTTTGTGGGTTTGCACAATTATAACTGCACTTTTACTCATTATTTTTAATAAAATAGGTAGTTCAAAAGATTTTATTTTATGGTTTATTGCTCAAATTACTTTTTTTCAATTTTACGTCAGTGAATCTCTCAAAAATTGGGGGACAGGTCATCCAAATGGTAGTTTGTGGAGTATAGCAGTTGAATTGCAGTTTTATTTTGTATTACCATTGATTTTGTACGTAATCAATCTTTCTCAAAATAAATTGTTTATCAATTTATTACTATTCCTAGTTTTTTTTCTTTCGATTTTAATCAAGTATTTTATACATAATAATGCGTTTATAATGCATAATGAATTGTACGTTAAGTTGCTCAACAACACAGTCTTAATCTACCTTCACTTTTTCTTGACAGGTATTGCAATTTATAAGAATTTTGAATGGTTATTGCCATATTTAAAAGATAAAGCAATAATTTGGCTCGTGATTTATGCGGTTTACATTTTAATCTTTAAGTTTTGGCTCAAAGTCTATGATAATAATTACGAAATAAGCATTTGGGGGATTTTGTCTAATTCTATATTATCATTTCTTACGATTTCTTTTGCTTTTTCGTTTACTAATCTAAGCAAAAAGCTGCTGCATGACAATGATATTTCTTATGGGATTTATATTTATCACATGCCAATTGTAAATACAATGATAAGTGTAGGGTACACGGGAAATATTTGGAATTTACTAATTTTAGCAATTTTAACTTCAATTTTAGCTTTTTTCTCTTGGAAATTGATTGAACAGAGAATTATGAAGTTAAAAATGTAATTTAGGTTGTATTTGCAAAAAGGGGTACTTTATTATTTTTAGAATTGTCTCTTTTTATTACTTTAAAATGATTGTTGTTTCCGTATATTTACCTTCTGAAACAGGATTAATAACTGATTCCAAATAGCCATTTGGCAACTTTCCACCTGGAATCCATAATTCGTTAGCACCAGTTTCATTGCCAGATGGCAATCTGAGTTTAAGTTTTTTAGGCTTACGTATATCTATTCTGATAATTTCGGCGTTTTTCCATATTCCAGATGGAATTCCTAATTCGGTTTCTACATAACTAAGTTGACCATTAGCTTTATGAATCAAATCATCCATTTCTTTTTTGCACATCACAAATAGCCCGTCTTGACGGCCTAGTATTGCTCTCCCATATTTATCTAAAACCTGCTTTTTGGTAAGAAATGAAGCACCACGTCTAAAATTCCGTTGATGTCTATGACGATATCTCCATTTTAAATAATTTGATGGATCTGGTCTCTTTCCTTTTGGAATACTGATGATCTCGTTTTTTGAATGTCCTTTTTTAAAGGCTTTTACCAATAAATCTGTTGTATCATTTTGGAAAAAATGACTTGCAGTAAGATTAAAGTTTTCCGAAACTAATACTATTTTGCTTGTAGTTTTGGCTGAAATGGAGGTATTTAAAACTAGAAAGGAAATGAGAAATAATCTCATTTTCGAACTTATAAACATAGCGTTTTTTAGGTTAGTGTAAAAAGTGCAAAATTATAAAAATTTCTTTCGAATTAATTATTCCTACTTAGTTTGTTCTATTAAAATCATTTTCCTGAAGTCTCTTTCATTATGTAATTTCCAAAAAATGAATTTTTCTTTGCAAAATACTGCAAGAAAATCTCTTGAGGAATGTCTGCCTTATTAATATTTGGACTTTCGGCTATGGAAGGCACTTTCTCCCATTTAAGTGTAGTTGTACTGCTAAAAACTCCCAATATTATTGTAAATATCATGTAAAGTCTCAAGAACTTAGTTGAATTTTGAGATTTTAGCATTTCCGAATATGTAAACATTAACAGAATAAAAATCAAAATTTTTATCGTACTGATAAGTCTCATTGCTAAATCATTGTTAAAACCGATTCGATAAATTGGTGATAAAATGAAAAATGCTAAACAAAAGCTAAGTAACACTAATTTATTTTTATAGGAGTATTTAGATATAAAGAGTTTATACATAAAAAACATGTAAATGCCCATTTCAAAAATACAATATCCGACTAGAGCTAAGATTGAAATGAATGGTTTTTGGTAGAGGAATCCAGAAATATCAGCAAATGTCCAAATAAAGCCTGAAAAACGGTTATCCTGAAAATGTGCTAAAAAATAACTAGACATAATGAAGGTAATAATTCCGCCACCTGCTAAATTGGCTACACTTAAAAAGTTTGAAAATCTCCTGTACAATACCAAAAACCCAGCAATAATACCAACACTAAATGCTCCTAAAAATGACCACATTAGTAGTAATGAGACGAAGAATAATAAAAAGCGATTATCTTTTCTAATAAAGCTTTCGTAATAAACAAAAAAGACTCCAATTGTTGTAACTATGTGATGCTGAGGGGAATAATGAATATTTATCAAGTTAAATGAAATTCCCGACGGCCATATAAAATATTGAATCATGGGTAATGATACCGTATGTTTTAGCAGGTAATGAGCATAAAGATATGGTTTGAAAAGTGTAGCCCCCAATAAAAACAAAACGAATACCAAAAATATATTAAGATTCTTCGGACTTAAAAAATACAACCAACTAAATGAAATAAATATACCTATTGCTCCCCAAAAATATAACAATAAGTTGCTTGCGCCAAAACCCACGAATTTACAAATGATTGCAGTCGGCAAATAATAGGCCATATAATATCCTAAAATCGCAGGTTCTTTCAATATTCCGTACCGAGTTTCATTTTCGTAGACAACAGGAAATGGCTTTTCGATAAGTTCTTTTACAATTGTGTTGTGTTTATAATAATCATAAGATTGTCCCAAACCAAAATCTCCTAAACTAAAAATAACACCTAAAATCAACGTAAACAATGCTAGGTAAAGAAGAGTACGCAATTCAATCCTCTTAACTCTCAATGCTGAGTAATCTTCATCACTTATATTGGTATTTATGATATAACTGTAAAATGAATAAATAGATACCACAAACCCTAGGCTTGCCCATAATGGATTGAGCCATGTAAGGATAAATATTAGATTCGGTAGTAATAAGTAAGATACCGTAAGTATTTTAAGATTTTTAATGGTCATTTTAATGAGAAATCTTGTGGTTCTTTTTTTAATACAATGATTGTAACTTATTCTGGCTTAGTGAAGCAAAGCTCAAATAAGTTAATTTACAAATCTATATTTGAATAAAACCCAAATAGCTTCAACGCCGTCTTTCCAATTTATTTTTTTTCCTTCACTAATTGAGCGTGGGTGATAACTAATTGGAACCTCGGGTATTTTATAGCCGAGTTTTGCAATCTTTGCTGTTACTTCTGGACAAAATTCAAAACCAGTGCAGTTGAGTTTTATTGATTTTAAAAGTTTTGCATCAAAAACTTTGTAGCAGGTCGGTTCGTCGGTTAGGGTCTGAGAATATAAAATATTAGTTATCCATGTTACAACTTGTCCACCCAAAAAGAATGAAAAATAGGAGTGCTTATTTTGTTTATTCAAAAACCGCGAACCATATACCACTTTTTCTTTTCCACTTTCAATGACCGGAATTAACTTATAATAATCTTGCGGATCATATTCCAAGTCAGCATCTTGAATGATAATGATGTCTCCTTTTGAGTGTACAATCGCAGTTTTGATTGCACCACCTTTCCCTTGGTTTTTTTCATGAAAAACTACTTTAATTGTATCACTTTTCAAGGTATTTAGTAATTCGCGTGTGCCATCAGTCGAGCCGTCATCTACAACAATGATTTCTTTTGGAATATTTACTTCTCCAATCTTATTTAATATATTTTGTATATTATGAACTTCGTTATAGGCAGGTATTAATACAGAAAGGAGCATATTTTTATAGGAATAATTCAATATTTAAATATTTCTAGGTATTGTGTTACACGCTTTATTTACTTGTTTTTCGGTGCCAAAGTTTGATATTAAGCACTGAGTCCGTCTCCAAAGAAAAGTTTTTGTTCAACTCATTGCGTAATTTATCAAGTGCAATTTTATTTTCAGGCGTATTTATTTTGGTGCTATCGTCAATGACTGTTTTGCGAAATCCAAATAATACCAATTTCATACTAGTATCTTGCAGCGATTTTTCGTAAACATCAATATGCTTTTTTATGTAATCGCTAGTTTGCATTTCTGTATTGATAAAAGGCACATTCGGATAGCGGTGTGAATGAAAATAGAAAAGTGTTCCAAAGTCTATCAATAAAGCTTTATCTTCTGTTTTTAAATTTCTGTTTACCGTGCTTGCGTAAGTTTTTTCAATAGCAAAATCATCAACTTGAATCAAACGCTGAATAACCTCACGACGGGTCATGAAAGTAATCAACAAAACTAAGATTGACAATATTCCTAAAGCTATATAGACACGATTAAGTTTTTGCCCATAGATTTTACTATAATAAGTGTAAACCATGGCAATAGCCACCGAAAAAAACGGAGCAGCAGGATAGAAGTAATGCGATGCTTGGCTTTTCATGAGGGAAGTCAAAGAAAGCATTCCAAAAAACAACGATAACATAAAAGGTGTGTTACTCCAAAACTTCGATTTGTCTTTTACATTAAGAGCCAATAAAACACTTAATATGGTCAGAGAAATGAACCAAAAGGTCTTGATTATCAGCTTTTTAAGAAATAAAGTATGGGCAGGATATGAACCGAATGGATATATATACGACCAATAAATATGTTGTTCAAGGCGATTTAGTTGATAAAAATATATTATTGATAAAAGTAAAGGAACAGCAAAACCTACTAAAATCAACGTTCCTTTTTGAGTAATTTGCCAGAAATTACCTTTTTGGATAAAGAAACATTCATAAAACAGATAAATTCCTGCACCTGCAATATAAAACATTGCGATACTTTTGAATGTCATGGCAATCCCCAATAATACTCCACCAATAAACCAATCTATATTTTTGTTTTTGGATAAAAAGTAAAGCGACCAAATGGCAAGAATCGCAATTGGTGCTTCTGGTTCAAGGAAATTAATCTCCATAAAAAAGCAACTAAGTAGCGATAAAAGTGTAGTTATAAAAGCCGTTTGGGTGCTTTTTGTAAGTTTATTGACTACGATATAACTCGAAATGCCAATTCCAATAAATTCGATTACGATTAGAATTGTTATTTGAAAATGAGTAAAATCTCCACCTAAAATGTTGATTCCTTTTTGCAAGAAAACATACCAAAGCCACGATTTTGAAGGGATGAAATCATACATCTGATATCCATCATTGAGCGAACGCCCAATAACCAAATATTCTAAGGCGTCATATCCAAAGCCTGAATTATAAGAAAAGAGACCAAAAATAGGCGTTAGTAACAAAAAAACGCCAAAATGGAGTGCGGATTGCCGCTTGAACGTATTTTTGTTTGTTGTTTTGATATACTGAAATTTTTGTAAGGTTATTCAATAACCTATGTTGTAAAAATTTTTCTGCCTTGTTAGCAAATGATCTTTGTGCAAAAATAGCAAAAATCATTGGAATTCTAAAGGTTATGTTTCCGACTATTAATCCTTAGCACTAAAAAGTTCTTGATTTAAAACTTTGTATAAATAATCGGCTGCTAATTCGTTTCCGTATTTATTCCAATGTAAATCTGTTTGGAAGTAATAAGCCTTAAAAGGGTCTTTGTGCTTCATAATTGCATCTTTAAATGAATAAAACTTTATATTATTGGCTTCACAAAAATCAATAATTACCTTTTCATGACTCATTTTGCCTAATTTTGGTATTCTATAATCTACTTATTTGAAGGAATAAAGAACGCATAAAACTTTCCGCCTGATTTTTCTGCATTTTTAGCTAAAGCTTTTAAATAAACATAAGTAGGGTAGAACTGGTCATTCTCTACTTTTGATTATTTTTTTTGCTTTTGGTTTACTTTGAGCCGAGATAGGTGTTGCAATTGATTATCAGATGTGGCTATCTGAATTGTTACATCCTGGTTTTGATTTTCTTTCTATACTTTTTTATTCCACATGATTCCAACTTGAGTTCTAATCATATTAAACAAATGAGAATGAGATGCAAACCAATTATATGATTTACTATTGGCCAATTTATTTTTTTGTATTGCATTCAAATTTGTAGCTTCATTAACTGCTTTTGGCACAATAGAATCCTGTTTAAAAATAAAGTAGCGATTTTCTGAATTATCAACGAAATCATTTTCATAATAAAAATAAAAAACAACTTTCGGAGAAAATTCTTTGCCACGAACTTGGGAAAACCTAAGTGCATAATCAGTCCCCGAGCCTGAGGCTCCAGCATTCACGAAAGCTACGGAATCATTAAAAAAGGCTATTAAATATGGCAGCAATATTTTTAAGAGCGTTTTTAATGAAATTCATCTATTCAAAAAAAGATTTAAAACGTTTTTTATAGTTTTACTTTGTTGTATAAAATTCTAATTAATCAATAAGTATGTAAAATTAGCCAATTTTTACTTGGGGTTCTCGTTAAACAATGATAATTTTAAGCATGAATTGGATAAAGCCACTTACGATAGTCGAATTTGTCTTCATTGGCATATTTTTGTTGGTATATGTCACCTACTTTATACGCTTATATTTGGTTGCACGTCGATTAGGTACTACTGCTCGTTCGGTTATTATTAAATTTATTATCAGAGGTATTTATTTAGGGCTTTGCATCTTGGGCTTGTTAGGGCCAAGTTTTGGTGTCAATGAAATTGAGTCTCAGGCGACCGGAAAAGATATTTTCTTTGTATTTGATTTATCACGCTCTATGGATGCTATTGATATTGAGCCATCTAGGTTAGAAAAAACTAAGTTTGAATTTATTAAAAATATAGGTCAACTCAAATCTGACAGAATTGGAATGATTGTGTTTTCGTCAGAGGCATATACCCATACGCCACTAACTTTCGACCGTGATGCCATTACATTATTCATCCAAAAACTCAATACAGGTTTTTTTGTAAATAATGGAACTGATTTGAATGCGGCTTTTAGTTTAATTTTGAAAAAATTTCAAGCAAGTTCAACATTGAATAGTCGAAAAACTAAAGTCATCGTACTTATTTCTGACGGCGAAGATTTTGGAAAAATCGAACCAAATGTGATTTATGCACTTAGGCAAAATAAAATTAATTTACTTACTCTTGGCGTAGGAACACCGCAAGGAGGGCAAATCAGAGAAGGCAATGACTATAAGAAAGACAAGAATGGTCAAGAGGTAGTTTCAAAATTGAATGCACCTTATCTAATCAACTTAACGAAAACGCTTAACGGCAAATATTTTCAACTTACAAATCAAGTAAATGGTGTTTCTGACCTTATTAAAGAAGTTGACCGAGTTGAAAGTAATTGGATTGATACCAGAAAAATGACAGTCGCTAACAATAAATATTATTATTTCGTAATTTTGGCTATATTTTTAATGATAATTGATATTTTATTTACGGTCCGTACAATCAAAATTTGACAATGAATATTTGGTTTTTTTATATAATTCTGTTGTTCCTCAATCTGCGTTCACTTACGAATGTTTCGCAAAGAAACGCTCTTAAAATTGAAGCAGGAACAGCATTTTATAAAAAAAACTATGTACTAGCAGCTCAAAAATATGAAAAATTAGCTATTATTTCATATAATTTAGAACCCGAGGCACGCATAAATTTAGCACACTCATATTTTAATATTAATAACGTTTCAAAAGCATTAGAAGAATATAAGAAATTAGTGAGGCTCAATAATGTAGTTATTTCGACTAACGCAATGATTCAAGTGGGTGTAATTGAAACAATGAAAGGCGATAGTAGTGGTGCTTTAGAGTTATTTAAGATTGCTTTGCAAAATGATAATGGAAATAAAGTAGCAAGGTATAATTATGAATTATTAAAAAAGAAATTGCCTCAATCTCCTCCCAAGAATAATCAAAGTCAGACTTCTGAAAGCCAAGCAAATATTGGCGGTGAAACTGAGAAAACCGAAGAAAAGCGTGATGAATTGGACTCAACCACACCCGAAAAAATGAGTAAAGAGAAAGCTTTACAAATCTTGGAAGTGATGAAAACTACCGAGTTGCAATATGCACAGCAACGCAAGAAACAATCAAATAAGAAAGAGAAAATAGAAAAGGATTGGTGATAAAATCTTTTTATTCTAAAAATAAAAAAATCGATACAATGACTCAAATTTCAGATGGTGGTGTTTTGCAATCCGCAATAAAAGAAACAAATTTTAATTTTGAAGGACAAACCGCCTTTTATCGTGGAAAAGTCCGTGATGTATATGATTTTGGCGATAAAGTAGTGATGGTAGCATCAGATAGAATTTCAGCATTTGATGTGGTTTTGCCACGTCCGATTCCATTTAAAGGACAAGTTTTGAATCAAATAGCTGCAAAATTTCTTAATTCAACCAAAAATATTGTTCCAAATTGGCTTTTAGCTGTTCCAGACCCAAATGTTTCGATTGGTATTCGTTGCGAAACTTTTCCTGTCGAAATGGTTGTGCGAGCTTATTTAGTAGGCCACGCATGGCGTACCCACAAAAGTGGTTTACGTACACTTTGTGGCGTTACATTGCCTGAAGGTTTAAAAGAAAATGATAAATTTTCAACGCCAATTATTACTCCTACAACCAAGGCCCACGAAGGACATGACGAAGATATTTCTCGTGAAGCTATTATTGCAAAAGGCTTAGTTTCGGAGGAAAAATATGTTCAACTCGAAAAATATGCTTTGGCGTTATTTCAACGAGGTACAGAAATTGCAGCCGAAAGAGGTTTGATTTTGGTTGATACAAAATATGAATTTGGAGAAAAGGATGGTGTAATTTATCTGATTGATGAAGTGCATACGCCGGATTCTTCAAGATATTTTTTCATTGAGGGTTACGAGGAAAACTTGGCAGCAAACCTTCCACAAAAACAATTATCGAAAGAATTTGTGCGTGAATGGCTCATTGCCAATAATTTTCAAGGAAAAGATGGACAATCAGTACCAGAAATGACGGATGAAAAGGTACTGGAAATTTCAAACCGTTATATTGAGTTATACGAAAATGTTTCGGGAGAAAAATTTGTAGCTCAATCGGGAGAAGACGCAATTGGTAGAATTGAAGCTAATATTAAATCATACTTTGGAATTTAAATAAAATTATTAATCATTCGTAAATGGATTAATTTTTCATTCAAAAGCATGAAATATCCAAGAAGATTATCATCAGGAGCAAATAATACCGTAATCGTCTTATCGGATATGGAAGTTGCTAAATTGTTTACTGATGATACTCGCTCAGATATTGGTTCAGAAGCTGAAAAAATGAAATTTGCAAATATAGTTAATGATTTGGTTGTAAACTTCATTCGATTAGATTTTCAAGAAGATTTGCAGGCTGAAATGTTGGTAATGGAACGCATAAAGCCCATTGAGTATCGTGCATACGAAGTAGAAATTCGGGAACTTTGGTTTGAAGTTTTTGAATATAAATTAAAAGAAATCCATAAAGCAGGTTTCGTCCATCGTGACCTAAAACGACCTTCAAATATTGGTGGTTTGACGTTTGATAATATTTTGTTGACTGATACTGGTTTACGCTTAATTGATGTTGGAATATCAGCTTTGAGAAGCCAAGTTGGAGAAAAAATATTTGAAAAATATGTCGTAATAGAATTGCAAGAAATGGCTTTATTTAAAGAATATTTCTTGAATAGGTAACAAAAACTCCTCTTTTCTATTTAAAGAGGAGTTTTTTGTAGTTCGTTTATAAATATTATGATCCTGCATAAGCTGGTGAAATCATTGATACAGCTTTTGCTTCTAAAAGCGTTTCGCCCATCAAAAACTCATCAATTTTTCTAGCACATTCACGACCCTCTGAAATTGCCCAAACAACCAAAGATTGGCCACGACGCATATCACCAGCCGCAAAAACTTTAGGGTTTGTTGTTTGATAATTTGGTGCTTTTACATTCTTACGCTCATCAACTTCAACGTCGAGTTGCTCTAGTAAATCTTGTTGAGGATTCGTGAAACCTGCTGCAATTAAAGCTAATTCGCAAGCAATTTCCCGCTCATTCATTTCAATACGATTACCATTGAAAGTTGCTGCTTCTGAAATCAAGATTCCTTTCAAATTACCATTTTCGTCACCAATAAATTCTTTAACATTGATGCTAAATAAACGATCACATCCTTCCTCGTGCGAAGTAGATGTGCGTTTTGTTAAAGGCCAGTTTGGCCACGGGGTAGCCTCTGCACGTACTTGATAGAATGGCTGTTTTTTATCGTCAAGATTTGGCTCAGGCATTACTTCCACCTGTGTTATTGTTTTTGCTTTGTGACGGTTCGATGTTCCAACGCAGTCTGAACCAGTATCTCCCCCACCAATCACAACAACATTTTTATCAGTGGCGAATAATTCGCCGTTTTGATATACTTCACCTTTGTGGTCATAGGAAACACTAATGCCTGAAACACGTTTGTTTTGTTGACTCAAAAACTCCATTGCTGGATAAATACCTTTGAATTCTTGACCTTTGATGTCAATCATGCGTGGAACTGTTGAGCCACCAGAAAGAACAATAGCATCAAAATCTCTTAATAAATCGTTAGATTTCACATTCACACCAACATTTGCGTTAGTTATGAAAGTAATTCCTTCTTCTTTCATTACCTCAACACGGCGACGAACAACCGATTTATCCAATTTAAAGTCGGGAATTCCATAACGAACTAAACCACCGATTTCGTCTGCACGCTCAAATACCGTTACTAAATGACCAGCTTTATTTAATTGAACCGCAGCCGCCATTCCAGCTGGACCAGATCCTACAATTGCAACTTGTTTCCCTGTACGTTTTTTTGGAATATTTGGTTTTACCCAGCCATTAGAAAAAGCACGCTCAATGATTGATTTTTCGATATACTCGATAGCAACTGGTGGCTTATTGATACCCAATACACAAGATGATTCGCATGGTGCTGGACATATTCTGCCTGTAAATTCAGGGAAATTATTGGTAGAATTTAAAATCTGATAAGCATATTCCCAATTTTGTTCATAAACGGCATCATTAAATTCAGGGATTATATTACCAAGTGGACAACCATTATGGCAAAATGGTACACCACAATCCATGCAACGAGCCGCTTGATTGCGAGAATTCTCATCTTCGGCTGGCATTTCAACTTCATTATAATCCAAACGACGTTCTTCAACAGCACGTTTATTGGACAATTCTCTTTGAAATTCTAAGAAACCAGTAGGTTTTCCCATTGTTTTATAGTGATTTTGAATACTTCTAAAAAATTTGATTCCTCTCTATATTTTAGAGGGTATAGGGCTTAAGCCTTTAGTTTATCAGCTTCTGTTTTTTTCTTTCTTTCTAACAAAACTCGTTTGTAGTCCGTTGGGAATACTTTTACAAAGTTTGATACTTCACTATTGAAATTAGCCAATATTTTATCGGCTACTTCACTCTTCGTTTCTTTCGAATGTTTCTCGATGAATGCTTTTAACATTTCAGTATCATCAGTATCTACAGTCTCTAAACTAACCATTTCTTTGTTACATTTTGCATCAAAAACTTTCTTTGGGTCATAAACGAAGGCAATGCCACCACTCATCCCTGCAGCAAAGTTACGTCCAGTTTCGCCCAAGATAATCACTAAACCACCTGTCATATATTCCAAACCGTGGTCACCTATACCTTCAACAACAACTTTAGCACCCGAATTTCTCACGCAGAAACGTTCGCCAGCCATACCATTAATATAAGCTTCACCCGAAGTTGCACCATAAAATGCCACGTTTCCGATAATCATATTGTTTTCGGCTTTAAATGTCGCTTTTCTATCAGGATAAACAACTAATTCAGCACCACAAAGACCTTTACCGAAATAATCATTCGAATCTCCTTCAAGTTCTAGTTTTAAGCCCTTTGTCGAGAACGCACCAAATGATTGACCAGCCGTACCTCGGTATTTATAATGAATCGTTCCATAAGGCAATCCTGTTCCCTGATAAACTTTCGAGATTTCGTTAGAAGTCATTGTTCCAATCGAACGGTTCAAGTTATTTACCAAGTATTCTGCTTCAACTTCTGCTCTATTTAAAATTGCTGGTTGAGCGTCTTGTATCATCTGCCAGTCAAGCACTTGTGAAATACCGTGGTCTTGTTCTTCTTGTTTATATTGAGCAGCATCGAAAGTTGTCGGTTCTTTGAAAAGAACACCAGAAAGGTCAATTTTCTTATATTTCCAGTGTGTAATATCGGTGCGTTTTTCTAGCATTTGCGATTGTCCAACCATTTCATTGATTGTACGGAAACCTAATTCAGCCATGATTTCACGCAATTCCATTGCTAAATAAGTAAACATATTTACAACGTGTTCAGGTTTTCCGCTGAACATCGCACGCAATTCTTTGTTTTGAGTCGCAACTCCAACTGGACAAGTATTTAAGTGACATTTACGCATCATGATACAGCCGACTGCTACTAAGGCAGCAGTTGCAACACCAAATTCTTCGGCACCGAGTAAAGACGCAACAGCAAGGTCTTTACCTGTACGCATCTGACCGTCAGCTTGTAAAACTATTCTACCACGTAATTTATTTTTCACCAATGTTTGGTGTGCTTCGGCTAGACCTAACTCCCATGGCAAGCCTGCATGACGCACCGATGATAGGGGAGAAGCACCCGTTCCACCGTCGTGTCCTGCAATTAAGACGACATCAGCATGAGCTTTCGTAACACCTGCAGCAATTGTGCCGACCCCTGCCTCTGAAACTAATTTTACTGAAATTCTGGCATCACGATTTGAGTTTTTTAAGTCATAAATCAATTGAGCCAAATCTTCGATCGAATAAATATCATGGTGTGGGGGTGGAGAAATCAAGCCAACACCTGGCGTACTGTGACGTACGCGACCAATCCAATCATCTACTTTATGGCCTGGAAGTTGTCCACCCTCACCGGGTTTCGCACCTTGTGCCATTTTGATTTGTAGTTCTTTAGCATTGGTCAAATAATTACTTGTTACACCAAAACGTCCAGAAGCTACTTGTTTGATTGATGAATTTAAATTATCACCATTTTTATCTTTTTCGTAACGAATTTCGTCTTCTCCTCCTTCACCCGAATTCGAGCTTCCACCAATGCGGTTCATAGCAATCGCTAAAGTAGTATGAGCTTCCCAAGAAATCGAACCGAATGACATCGCACCGGTGGCAAAACGCTTGAATATACTTTCGATAGGCTCAACTTCCTCTAAAGGAATTGAAGTTCCTTTTTTGAATTGAAGTAATCCACGCAGTGTTAATGCATCTTTACTTTGGTCGTTTATGAGTTTTGAATATTGCTTGAAAATTTGGTAACCTTTGTCCAAATCTTTTTCGCCAACTCGTCCTGATTGTTGTAATAAGTGAATCGACTGAGGATTGAACATGTGACGTTCGCCACGTTGTTTCCATTGATATATTCCACCAACTTCGAGTCTTTTGATTGATTCTTGTGGAGTTTCAGGGAATGCTACACGGTGTCTTACGAATGCTTCTTTGGCTATTTCGTCCAAGCCCATACCGCTGATACGTGAGATTGTTCCCGTAAAATATTTATCAATAACTTGTTTGTTCAGACCAATACACTCAAATATTTGAGCTCCTTGATAAGATTGTAAAGTAGAGATTCCCATTTTAGAGAAAATCTTCAGCAATTCTTTATCAACCGCCTTAATATAGTTTTTATTTAATGTATAATCATCATGCTCGCCTTCGATTAGTCCTTTTTTATTCATCCAAGAAAGTGTTTCAAATGCCATGTAAGGGCAAATTCCTGAAGCACCATACCCAATTATGGTAGCAAAGTGGTGCGTTTCCCAAATATCACCAGCTTCAACCAAAATACCTGCTTTTCCACGGATACCTTTTCTTATGAGGTGATGATGAATTGCAGCGGTTGCCAACAACGAAGGAATCGGAGCGTGGTCAGTATCGATAGCACGGTCAGAAAGAATCAAAATTTCGAAACCGTCTTCGATGGCATCTTCAGCATACCGGCAAATTCTTTCCAAACCAAAAGCTAGTGCTTTTCCAATATCTTCGCTAGTTGAATTGAAGTAAGTATTGATGGTTTTTGCTTGGAAACCTTTGTAATCAACAAATCGAAGTTTATCGAACTCTTCAATTGTCAACACCGGTTGGTCAAGTTGAACCAAACGGCAATGAGCTGGTGACTCAGTTAGTATATTTTCGTTAGAACCCACAAACGAAATTAATGACATGATTGAACGTTCACGAATTGAGTCAATCGGTGGGTTGGTAACTTGGGCAAATAACTGCTTAAAATAATATGATAAATGTTGACTT